>ERZ826764.10-NODE-10-length-267920-cov-7.622933_pt1 | contig 267920 bp, 221 predicted proteins | sample MGYA00519870_ERZ826764 | MGnify/ENA primary metagenome ERZ826764 (study PRJEB31778, sample SAMEA3449239) | human gut metagenome | biome: human gut; feature: human-associated habitat; material: faeces | place: United Kingdom | collected 2010/2012 ... | reverse complement strand
AGCATCTGCCTTACAAGCAGAGGGTCACAGGTTCGAGCCCTGTAGGTCCCATTTTCATGAGAAATCATGATATGCCGGCGTGGCGGAACTGGCAGACGCACAGGACTTAAAATCCTGCGGGCCTAATCGCCCGTACCGGTTCGATTCCGGTCGCCGGCAGTAAAAAAAGCTGCAAAAGTGAATGTTCACTTTTGTAGCTTTTTATTATTCATAAAAATTCGTGCCAGGGACGCCTTGTTCCTGTTGTCGGACCGTATTAAATGTTATCCTCTTAACAGCTCCCCCATTTCCTTTAAGGAGAGGTAGACACCGTCAGGGCGAACCTTTGCGTGATCGAGATCCTCTCTCTTCGTCTCCCCCGTCAGGACCAGCAGACCGGCGGCTCCGTTGTTTACGCCGGCGGCCACGTCTGTGTACAGGCGGTCTCCGACGAAGGCGGTACGATCCCTGGCGGCGCCCGTCTTTTCTAAGATCATCTCGACGGTCTCCGGAAATGGTTTTCCCACATACTTAGGCGTTTTTCCTGTGGACAGCGTGATCGCCGCACAGAAGGAGCCGCAGTCAGGTATGAATCCGTCCTCTGTCGGGCAGTTGATATCCAGATGGGTAGCGAGAAATGCCGCCCCATCCCGGATGTAACTGCACGCCCGTTCCAGCTTGTGATAGGTAAGCGTCGTATCAAACCCCACCACCACAAGGTCCGGCCGCTCTTCGGTCAGAGGGATGCCGGCCTTTTGAAAGCTTTCGCACAGCGTAGGCGTTCCCAGCAGATAGACGGTCTTTTCCGGATAATAATGCTTCAGATATTCGATCATCACGTCGCCGGAGGTCATGATCTGGCTGGAGCCGATGGAGCAGTCCATGCGTCTGAGCTTCTCGATGTAGGACTCGGCGGACTTAGAGGAATTGTTGGTGAAGAACAGATAGCGCCTCCCTGTCTCCTTAAGCGTCTGCAGAAATTCCAGGGCTCCCTCTAAAATGTGTTCTCCGAGATAGAAGGTTCCATCCATGTCCAATACAAAAAGTTCTGTCTTTTCAAGCAGTGATACTCTTTGTTCCTTCAATGCCGTTCTCCTTTACGAGTCCCCCAGTATTTCATCTATCTCTTCTGCCATTTCAGTTAGAGCGGATTCTACGTCCAGATCCTCCTGAATGATTTCGTCCATCCAGTTCTTCCACGTGGTGGATGCCTGGCTCCAGTCGGAGCGCTGAATTCCGGGTGTGATGACATCCAGATTGTCGAAAATAATCTGGAACTCCGGCTTCTTCTCCAAGAAGGCCTTGCCTTCCTCGGTCTCCTGTACCGATTTTCTGGTGGGCAGATATCCGGACTCGGAAGCCCAGATCATATTGACCTCCTTGCTCATTAAGTAAGAGAGGAATTCCCAGGAGGCGTCCTTTACCTTCTGATCGTTCTTGGCCGGGAGGAATAAGACATTTCCGCCTAATTCCTGCTCCTTTGTCTTGCCTCCGGGCAGCCATTCCATCCCGACATCAAAGCTGCAGCTGTCTGCCATGGTGTCAAATAAGGAACTGGTGTAAACGATGGATAAAGCCTTTCCGTCAATAAAGTTCTGACGCATGACGGAAGCTGCATCTTCTCCTGTGGCAAGGTAGGTGTAGCCCTTCTGGCACCAGTCCTTTAACTGGGAAACCAGTTTTATGGAATTGTCAGAGGCCAGGTCTGTCCTGCCTTCCGGCGTAACCATCTGGACTCCGTTGTTGACAAAGAATGGTTCGTAGTACCAGGTGATCCAGCCGGGGATTACCATACCGTAGCGGTTGGTCTTGCCATCCGCGCCGACATCGGAGGCCTTTTCTAAAAACTGGGGCATCTCATCCCAGGTCTTTGGCATCTCCAGACCTAACTCCTTCATTAAATCCCTGTTGTAATAGACCACTTCCGTGGATACGAGAAATGGAAGGGCAACCTGGACATCCTCGTATTTCGCAGCCTGAATCAGACCTTCGCCGAAGTCGTCAATCTCAAATCCGTCGCGCTGGATATAAGGCCCCAGGTCTTCACACAGGCCGCCTGCGCCGTAGCCCGTGACATAAGGGATATTGGCCATGGCGACGCCGGGAAGATTCGTATTGGCTGCATTTGCCGAGACGATGGCCTCGTTTAACGCGGAATAATTCCCGATATACATGGGTTTTACCACGATGCTGTCGTGTGTGCTGTTGAAGTCACCGACTACACGGTTTAATGTCTCCTCATACTGGTTTTCCAGCGCATGCCAGAATTCGATCTCAATCACATCGGAAGCGGCTCCTGAGTCCGCAGCAGCCTCGGCGGCCGGTGCGCTGGCAGCCGGTGTGGTGCCGGCATCCGCCGTTGTTTCCTGAACTTTTGCGGAACATCCGCTCATGGTGATAACAGTCAGTAATGCGATCCCCGCCAAATATCTTTTTATCATAGTCTCTCCTCCTTTTTAGTTCGCCAGCGTAAGTAAATATTCCCCCAGTTCATACGCATAACGCATCATTGCATCGATCATTGGATCCGGCAGGCGGTCCGTCATTTTATGTGTCTCGTAAGCGAACGCCCCCTGATAGTTTATTTTCTTTAAGGTCTTCATGATAGGCTCCCATTCTATCGTACCGAGATAGGGCAGCAGATGGTCGTCAATGACACCGTAATTGTCCTGAACATGGGTGGCAATCAGGCGGTCTCCCATCATTTCAAGACATTCCGGCTGGTTCCAGTGCATCAGATTGGCATGGCCGAAATCCCAGACGATCCCCACATTGTCATAAGACTGGTGCAGCGTATCCACCAGATCGATTAGATCTTCCGGATCCGCCAGATAACGGGGAACACGAACCCGTTTTTCACTGTCGTTGATGTCGAATAGATTTTCGATGGCTATTTTTACCCCGTACTCGGCGGCCAGCTCCAGATGCGGTTTTAAGTACTCGATATTTTCCCGCTTGTTTTTCCGGTAATCCGGGCAGTATGGCAGGGAACCGCCGTGAATGACTACGATACCGGCCCCCAGCTCCGACGAAGCGATGATAGAACGGCGCACCATCTCCTCCTCTTCTTCCCGATAGGGGTAGTCCGGATCGATCACATTATAGAATGGAGCGTGTGACTGGCTGACCGTCATCCCCAGTTCCCCGATCAGACTCCTGCACTCCTGTATCCATTCTCTCCAGTCCTGATAGAACAACTCTGTCTTATGCCTTCTGGTCCACGCAAAGTTAAGATCTAAATCTCTAAAGCCTGCCCTGTGAATTCTGCGAATACTCTCCAGCATGGGCGCCACACTTCCATCCGGTCTCGGACCATAAAACAATGTTGTTGTTGATAGCTTCATCTCTCTTCTCCTTAGTTTTATTAGCAATCAGGCCGTACGCTCCCGCTGTTTAAAAAGCCCCCTCCTTTTTCCGGATTGGGAAACGGTACGGTCAGTCCACTCCGCTTAAAAATACATAAAAAAAGAGCAGGGCTGTCGTGTAAACACATGCCTTACTCTTCGTCTCATTAGCATCATTTGTTTGTATTTTAACAAATAGACGACATGAAGTCAATAAATGTTTAATAATTAACGAATAAAAAATGGTCGAAATATCGTCAAAATGACCAAAAGATGCCGCAGGGCCGGTAAAAAATACGGGTATGTTCTTTCCTGAAGTTTTGTGATATGATGAAAAAAAATAAGGATAACGGCTTTGCCGGAAGGAGAAGAACATCATGAAAAACACAGAAATTAACATCAGGGATCCATTTGTACTTGTGGAGGACGGAACGTATTATATGTACGGAACGAGGGCCGCTACCTGCTGGGGGGCGGCAGACGGCTTCGACTGTTATGTCAGTAAAGACATGGAGGATTGGGACGGACCTTTCGAAGTGTTCCATAAACCGGAGGACTTCTGGGCAGATCGGAACTGCTGGGCTCCGGAAGTGCACAAGTACCGGGGATTTTATTATATGTTTGCAACCTTTAAGGACAGCAGCGTTCATGGGGGAACTGCGATCTTGAAGTCGGAGAGTCCGCTGGGGCCGTTCGTCATGTACAGTGACCGCCAGATCACGCCGAAGGACTGGGAGTGTATCGACGGCACATTCTATGTGTCACCCGACGGGACGCCGTATATGGTGTTTGTCCATGAGTGGGTGCAGATATCGGATGGCAGTATCTGTGCGGTGGAGCTGAGCCGCGACTTAAAGGAAGCCGTGTCTGAACCGGTGACCCTGTTCCATGCTTCGGAGGCAGTGGGTTGGGTGCAGACGATCACCAATAAAAACCGGCCGGGACTTCATTACGTGACAGACGGCCCGTATCTTTACCGGACAGGCGGCGGACGCCTGATTATGCTCTGGTCCAGCTTTGGAAAAGAGGGCTATACGGAGGCGCTGGCTTACTCGGATAATGGGGACATTACGGGGAAATGGACACAGGATGACCGCCTGCTGTTTTTAAAGGACGGCGGCCACGGCATGATATTTGAGAGCATTTCCGGGGAACTGTATCTGACCCTGCATACGCCGAACGAGCATCTGAAGGAGCATCCGGTATTTTACCGTCTGATCGAGGAGGAGGAGACGCTGCGCGTAGCGGAACTATCATGAAAGAAGTATTTTTCACGGGAAAATGCGATGGAATCGGAATCAGCCACGTCGCCAGGGACTGTGATCTAACGGAGACGATCGGATTTTATAAAAATGAGTACCAGATTTATTATATTCTGGATGGGGAACGTTTTTTCTATCAGGGGAGCAAAAGCTACCGGATGGACAGGGGAACGCTGACCTTCATCGACAAACGGCAGATTCCCTTCACCAATGTGATCGGGGGAAAATACCACGAGAGAATATTGATTGAGGTGGATGAGAAATGGCTGGTCAGCATGGGAAAGGCCATGGAGCTGGACCTGATCGGTTTTTTCACAAATTATCACGGCGTTTACCGGCTGGAGGGAAAGCATCTGGCGGCAGTGGAGAAAAAGCTCAAAAAGATGGAAGAGGTGATGGTGCAGAAGAGATCCTGCGCGCCCGCGGAGGTAAAGAATCTTCTGATTTCCGTTATAGTATCCATGCTGTATGGCGCGGGCACGAGGTGTGAGGAGTACAACATGCCAAACGGAAAGATGCTCCGTTACGCCAAGGCAAGGGAGATAATCCAGTATATTATGGAGCATTACTCGGAGGTCTACGGACTGGAGGATCTGGCTGGAATCTTCTACATGGACAAAAGCTATTTAAGCCGGATCTTCAAAGAGGTGACTAATTTTACCGTAAACGAATTTATCAACTGTCAGAGAATCGGTCATGCCAGGGATATGCTGCTGGATGAGTCGCTGTCCATGGAGGAAATTTCTCAAAGGCTGGGCTATGAAAGATTATCCTATTTTGACCGTGTTTTTAAGAAATATGTGGGGATGTCTCCGCTGCAGTACCGTAAATCCAAGCGAAGAAAGAATGAGGATGAAGAAAACCAGTCAATATAGTGCAAAAACCGGAGATTTTTTGAAGGATTGGTGAAAGTGCCCAAATTGGTTGAAAAAATAAGTCTTAAATAGTAAGATATGTTTACAGAAACGTATCGGATCCGGAAAAGCTTAAGCAGGTAACCCGTGAGAACAAAGACAGCGAAAGGTGTAAAAGGGGATCAATTATGAAATTAAGAAGACTTATGGCACTGACAACAGCAGCTATTATGGCAGCATCACTGACCGCATGCGGCGGACAGAAAGCTGAGACAAATACACAGGCAGCGGACAGCGGGAAAGAATCGGCGGCGGCCGGGGAGCAGATCACGCTTCGCATGGCGTGGTGGGGATCACAGACGAGACATGATGCCACCAACAAAGTAATCGAAATGTATGAGGAACAGAATCCAAACGTACAGATTGAGGCGGAGTTTTATGATTTTGACAGCTACTTCACAAAGCTGGACACCCTGGTGGCAGCAGATGATGTATGGGATATCTTCCAGATGGGCGGAAACTTCCCGAAATATATAAACAGCATTGAACCGATGGACGCCTACATCGAAGCGGGAACCATTGATGTAAGCGACACCACAGAAAACTTCCTGGCGACCACGAGAGACAACGACGGTACCCAGGTGGGAATCTCCATCGGAACCAACACCTATGGAATCGCCTATGATCCGGCCATGTTTGCGGAAGCGGGACTGGAAGAGCCGTCCGACAACTGGACATGGGATGAGTGGAAGGCTGACTGCCTGGCGATTACCGGGAAGCTGGGAATCTACGGAAGCTCAAAGATGGACAACTTCATCGCAGGTGTAACGCAGAGAGCCTCACAGGCCGAGAAAGACGGCAATTTCTTCAAAAAGACCAACGATGGCCTGGAATTTACGGATACTGCCACCTTTGCATCGTATATGCAGATGATCAAGGATTTAACGGACGCGGGAGCGTATCCTGATGCAGGTGCGATCAAGGAGATCAAGGACATCGAAGGCGACTATCTGGTAACAGAAGACGCAGCCATGACCTGGGTATCCTCCAACCAGATCGCCTCCATCGTCAACGCAGCCGGCAGAGAAATCAAGATTGCGCCGGTACCGCGTATTACGAAGGACGGCTCCTACGGAATGGGCGTACAGTCCTCCCAGCAGTTATGTATGGCCAAGAGTTCCAAAAACAAAGAAGAAGCAGCTAAGTTCATCAATTATTTTGTCAATGACATCGAGGCCAACAAAGTATTAAACGGAGAACGCGGTGTACCGATCATGTCGAAAGTAAGAGATGTAGTTATGGAGCAGGCGGACGACAGCAGCAAGATGATCTACGATTTCGTAGACAAAATCGGCAACTTCCCCAAAGAAGACTGCAACGTCATCAGCCCGGACCCCAAGACAGAGATAGAAGATCAGTATAAGCTTCTGATTGAAAAAGTACAATACGGAGATGTAACCCCAGAGGATGCGGCAAAACAATTAGTCGAATTTGCGGAGAGTAAATTTACACGCCAGCAATGAGCCATGCGAAAAAGGGCAAATGCAGATATGCGTTGTGCTCGCACATAAGCATATCTGGGTTTGTCCTTTTTCATAGGGCGAAGCCCGTGACCGAGATGAAGCGAAGCGGAATCGAGGTGCATGGCGGACTAACGGGATGCAATCCCAATTCAAATCCAATACCAAAGGCAGGTGGGACCAGCCCCTATAAAAAATCACCTCACCTGCCTTTTCTGCGCAAAAAAATGGAGGAAATGACCAATGGAAGAAAGGAAAACCAGCAGAAAAAAGTTCTGGTACAACGACAATACGGTGGGCTATATATTTTCGCTCCCGTTCATAATCGGTTTTCTGGCATTCACCCTGATACCGATCGCGGTTTCCATGTACTATTCGGTAACCGACTATAAACTGGGCCAGACACCGGCATTTATCGGAATCAAAAACTATCTGGAACTCTTAAAAGATGAGCGGTTTATCAATTCCGTAAAAGTAACCCTGATTTACGTTGTTACATCCGTGCCGACGAAGCTGATTTTCGCGCTGTTTGTAGCGTATTTGCTGACACAGGGAAGGCGCGGCGTGACATTTTACCGTTCCCTGTATTACGTACCGTCCTTAATCGGCGGAAGTATCGCGGTAGCCCTCGTGTGGAAGACCATCTTTTCCAGAAAAGGCCTTGCCAACACGATCCTGGCTTCTTTGGGACTTCAAAAGCTGTCCTGGCTCGGTGATCCGAAGCTGTCCATGGGAATCCTGGTTTTAATGTCGGCATGGCAGTTCGGTTCCTCCATGATCATTTTCGCAGCAGGTTTGAAGGAGATACCGGGCAGCTATTACGAGGCGGCGGAAATTGACGGCGCGAACAAATGGCAGCGTTTCTTAAGCATCACGCTTCCATGCCTTTCCCCCATCATTCTCTATAACCTGGTGATGCAGACCATCACGGCATTTATGGCATTTACGCAGGCATTTGTCATCACACAGGGAGGTCCCAACGACGCGACCAACTTCTATGCCCTCTATGTCTACAACCACGCATTCAAGTGGTCCAACATGGGGTATGCGAGTGCGATGAGCTGGCTCATGCTGGTTTTAATCAGCGTAATTACACTGATCCTGTTCAAATCCTCGAAGTTCTGGGTATTTTCTGAGGCGGATCAATAAGGAGGGGGAAAAAGATTATGACGAAAAAACATAAAATCGAAGCAGTCCTTTACCATTTGTTTGTGTGCCTGTTCGGACTCCTCATGATATATCCGGTGCTCTGGATGATCAGCGGCTCACTCAAAAATAACACAGAGATTTTAAACGGAGGAATGAATTTGATTCCCCCGGCCTGGAGAGTGGAGAACTTTGCCAACGGATGGAAGGGATTCGGCGGAATCAGCTTCGCCACCTTCTTCTCCAACTCATTTTTCGTAGCCGCTGTTTCTACCCTTGCCACGGTACTGTCGTCAGCCTGTGTGGCTTATGCATTTTCGAGGGTGAAATACAAAGGAAGAAATATCTGGTTTACGGCCATGATCTGCACCATGATGATACCGACACAGATCATTCTGGTGCCGCAGTACATCATCTACAATAAACTCGGCTTCGTCGGAACGTATCTTCCGTTAATCCTGCCGCATTTCTTCGGCCAGGCCTTCTTCATCTACCAGATGATGCAGTTCGGATCCGGTATTCCGAGAGATTTAGACGAAGCAGCCATCATAGACGGATGCAGCAAATATACGATATTCACAAAGATATTCCTGCCGCTTTTAAAGCCATCCATCGTAACCACGATCATCATTCAGTTCTACTGGAAATGGGACGATTTCATGTCACCAATGATCTATTTGAGCAAGCCGAAGATGTACACCGCCTCCGTGGCGATTAAGAATTTTGCGGATTCCACTTCCACGACCGACTACGGCGCCATGTTTGCCATGTCCACCCTGTCCCTGATTCCGGTATTCCTGATTTTCCTGTTCTTCAACCGGTATCTGGTAGAGGGAATCAGCACGAGCGGTATCAAGGGATAATCACAGCGATACTATGACACAGAGAGGAAATGAGTGTGAAAAATCAAACGAGTGTATCCTTTCAGACCTCCGACGGCCTGCTTCAAAAGCTGGTGGACACGGCAGAAGAAAAGTCCAGAGAGAATCTGAAACGGTTTGAAAACAGACTGGTGCTGATCGAAGGCGGCGGTTACGAGAAAATATGGCTGGAAACGCAGCCCATGGGCGGCGAGATGTACGCCAAACGCAATCTGGAGGCGGGAATCAACAATCAGCTGCTCTTTATGGAAAATCAGAGGGAGGACGGCAGAATACCCGGAAGCGTAGCCTGTGAAAACGGCAGGATTACTCCGCAGTTCAACAAGTTCCAGGGCTTCTGTTTCCCCTCCGCTGCGCTGAATGTATACTACTTAATGGGAAAGGATCCGGGATATCTCGATCTGCTCTACACCACGCTGGAACGTTTTGACAGCTACTTATGGCGCGTGCGGGATTCCGACGGTGACGGCTGTCTGGAGACCTGGTGCAAATACGACACGGGAGAAGATCACGCCCTCCGGTACGGGGACGCCCCCAATGACTGGAGCGAGGAAGTGCCCCCGGAAGGATGCAGCGTGGTTCCCATGGCTTCCATGGATATTATGAGCTTTTCCTACGCATCGAGGGAAACGCTGGCAAAGATTAGCAGAATCCGGAAAGACATCAGGCGGGAAGCGCTCTGGAAGGAGAAGGCAGCCCATGTGCAGGATAAAATCCGGTCCTATCTGTGGGATGACGCCGCGGGCGCCTGCTTCGACCGGGACAAGAATCACCGGGTGCTGCGAACGATGACCCATAACAATCTGCGGGCCATGTACTGGAACAGCTTTACCCAGCCGATGGCCGACCGTTTCGTAAAGGAACATCTGCTGAATCCGGAGGAATTCTGGACGCATATGCCGCTTCCATCGGTCGCGGTAAACGATCCGCTGTTTCGGAATGTGACGACCAACGACTGGAGCGGCCAGGCGGAGGCACTGACGTACCAGCGGGCCATCCGGGCTTTGGAAAATTACGGGTACGACAGCCTGATCCCGGAACTGGGCGAAAAGCTGTTTCGGGCCATCGGCAGGGACTGCGTCTTCGTCCAGCAGTATGACCCGTTTACGGCGGAGCCGTCCCTTGTCTGCCTGGATGGAGAACAGGACTGTTACGGGCCGGCCCTTCTGTCGGTTCTGGAGTATGCGGCGCGCATGTACGGCGTCCATATCGAGCATGACGCGGTCTTTTGGGGAACCGTGGGCGGCCATGAGAGTGTTTATGAACAGATCTGGGGAGACCGTTCCTTTAAACTGGTTCAGAATGGAAATGGGGCGGAAGGCTTTATGAATGGAAGAAAGGTATTTGAAGCCGGACCGGGCGTCAAGGTGATTACCGGGCTGGACGGAAACGTGCTGGGAGTAAAGAAACTATCAAAGAATGGAGATGTGAAAAGCATCCGCCAGAGGTTATAAGAATATAGAAGGAATAAGAATATAAAACGAATAAGAACATAAAAGAAGGCTCTGGAAGCTGCAAATGCAAACTTTCAGGGCCTTTTTCCATATCACGCGGACCGCGTTATTCCGGCGGCCATTCCTCCGTCTCCTCAATCCAGGCCACATGAGCGGCTTCCTTCACGCCGCCTTCGATCAATCCTTTGCGAACGGTCTGAAAGGTTCGGAGAAACAACCGGCCGGCTGCCCGGGAGAACAGCTTCGCGTCCCGTTCTTCCAGAGAGCGTAACAGGACCTTCATGATGGAGGCCGTCTCCCCGGGAGTGAGCCATAGACTGCGGCAGGAGATGGGCCAGAGTGTCTGCCACATGAGCTGGCTGCATACCTCCGAGAGAGCGCTGTTTCCCATGGCATAGAACAGGTCGAAACACGTCTTATAGTGCCTGTAGCAGTCCTCCTGGTGTACACATTCCCTCATCTGCTCCGCGTAAAATGCCAGCGTGTCAGCGGGAATACCAGGAAAGAATACGCTTGAGATGCTCCCGGCTGTCAGTGCCAGCACCTGAAAGGCCTCCAGGGAGAGAAGCAGTTCTTTCCGGCACTCCTCGGACTGAGGAAGCTGCATGGCCTGCTGGTTCACGATATCCAGGGCCATCGTGCCCTTGCCGTTCAGCGTTTTGACAGCGTTAAAACTGACCAGCAGCGAAAGACTCCGGCGTATGGTGATCTCCGCCACGGAAAATTCCTCCGCCAGCTGCGAGACAGACGGCAGGAATTCCCCCGGCTGGTACTGACGGCATAGAATTCGGTAAAGGAGAATCTGTGCGGTAAAGGATCTGTGTTCGATTCTGCCCATGGTGATGTACCATCGGAACGGAACTGGAATTGGAACCGGCTGACCGGTTCTGGCGTAGGAAGCTTCCAGGTTCTTCCGCAGCTTCTCCGCCCGGAGCTGGCTGATCTGATCCAGCTGCCGTTTGATCCCGCCGAAATCTTCCGCGGCATGGCATGTCAGGAGATCTTCCATATAATTCGCCAGACGGTCAAAATAGAAATCGGAATAGCTGGCGTCAGTCATCATGTATAAGTCTGAGAGATGGCCGAACATGGTGCTCTCTGTAAAGAGGCTGGCAAGAAGGGGATTGCCCAGGCTGTCCAGCACGGTGCAGAAGAAGTCGATAAAGGCCCGGAAATCCCAGCGCCGCACTCTGGAAAGGTACTGTGACAGCTGCTCTCTCTGGTCGGCCGGCAGGCGGCAGAACGCGGGGAACAGTATGGAAGAGAGAAACGAGCGCCTCAGACACTGCAGCTCCAGGGCCGCATCCTTGTGGGCCAGATAATAGGTCCGGCAGAAATCGGCGTGATCCTCGTTGCTGAAGTCCTTGATCACGACAGAGGACCGCCCGCTTCCGGAAGAGATAAATCCATCCTCCTTCAGCTGGCGGAGCATCCGCCGTGTGGTTTTGTCGGACACGCCAAATGTCTCGGATATTTCATGAATGGAAGGGATGGCGTCTCCTTTTATATAGTAGCCCGATTGAATCCGGGTAACATAAAATTCGTAGATGTAACGGTACAGGCGTGAATCTCTGTCCATAGGGCATCCTTTCTGCTGGTAAAATACTGAAAATATTTTATCACAGACCATGGGGATTGACAATAAATGAAAATTTCAAAAATATCTTTTTTTTGGAAATATGATATGCTATACTATACTTTATCAAATGGTACATTTTAAGTATTTAAGGCAAATGTGCCGTGTGAAGGGAGATGTCTATGAGTCGTACGGAGGAAGAAATTACCAGAGAGACAGAAGGGACAGAAGAACCGTGCGGCGTCATCGTGGACGAGATGGATAATATTTTACATATGGCCAATGAGATTAATCAAATCCTGGTGTTTCATACAGGCCGTTTTACGAACAACCTGTTTTCCAACCTCCCCAATGATGTGGGACTGGTGGTCAACGGGCTTCTGCGCAGGCTGCGGAACGGGAGCGATTTTTCGTCCGTCAGGGCGACCGGACTGGAAGGCTTTCAGAATCGGGAAATTGGAGATAACCGTTTTTCATAAACGTGAAGAACAGGCAGAGTAAGGCTGGGGGGCTGTAAAAACTCTGCTCCGTAAGGAGAGGAAAATGAGTATTAAGAGGTGTAGAAATGGAAGAAAAGGAAAAAGCCGACATCAGCGACTTTAGTATCTATTACCAGGAACTCCTGTTCCAGAATGAAGAGATGAAACGCATTATGCAGGAAAATGAGCTGCTGAAGCAGAGATACCAGCGGCTCTATGAGGATGCGCCTGCAGGATACGTGGTATACAACCACAACGGCCAGATCATAGCGGCCAACAACACACTATGCCGTCTTCTGGGCTTCCCCCCGCAGGAATGCCAGATACACCGCTTTCCGCGGTATGTTCTGCCTGAATTTCAGGATGAACTGTACTTAATGATTCAGAGAGTGCTGAAGAAGAAAACGCCGGAATCCATCGAAGTCCAGATCCGGGGGGCGGATGAGATCCGGGATGTCATGGTAACCACCAACTGTTATCGGGAAGAGGTGGAGATCCCAGGCATAGAGGAACTGGTGAGCAGCGATCTGCTCCGGAGCGTGATCACGGATATTACGGAACTGAAGAAGAGACAGAGAGACTTCTGGAACCGAAGCGTGCATGATCCGCTGACCGGAATCTACAACCGCCAGTTTTATAAAGAAGAGATGCATGACATGGATGTGCTGGAGAATCTTCCGCTGTCCGTGTCCATGGTGGATATCGACGGTTTGAAAATTATCAATGATACGCTGGGCCACGAGTTCGGTGACCAGGCGATCAAAATCATCGTGGATGAGCTGAAACGAAACGCCAGACCGGAGTATACGCTGATGCGGGTCGGCGGCGACGAGATTGTAATCCTGTTTCCGAGGACGAACCTGGAAACGGTGCGCCGCTATATGCAGGAGGCGAAAAAGGCCATGGAAGAGAAGTCCATCTCAGGAATTCCCCTCAGCTTCTCCTGGGGCGCCGCCACAAAGAATACGCCGGAGGAAGAGCTGTCCTTCATCGTGGCCGCAGCCGAGGATATGATGTACAGCCGAAAACAGGTCAGAGGCGGCAGCCGGTTTAACGGGGCCGTACATATGATTCTGGAATCGCTGTTTGAACGCAACCGTCAGGTGAGAGACCACAGCCTGAGAATCAGGCAGTTTATCAATGACTTTGGGACTTGGATGGGTCTCGGTGAAGAGGAGGTGGCCTGCTTATGCAGCGCCGGACTTCTGCATGATATTGGGATGGCCTCCATTTCCGACGAAATACTCAATAAAAACGGCATGCTGACGGAGAAAGAACAGAGAGAAGTTCTGCGCCATCCGGAGGTGGGCGGCCGGATACTCCATGCCAACGGAGACACCGCCGTGTACGCGGAGGCAGTGCTCTACCACCATGAAAACTGGGACGGTACGGGCTATCCCCGAGGCCTGGCCGGTGAACAAATCCCGTTTGAAGCGCGTGTCCTGGCAATCGCGGACGCCTATGACCGCATGAAGTATGGTTTGAATGGAAGAGGGACGAGGTACAAAGATGAAATGATGATCCTGGAAGAATTTGAGCGGTGCAAGGGCCGCCAGTTCGATCCGGAGCTTACTGAGAAATTACTTGAATGGAAGACAGAAAAGAAGCATCCCGCGTCCTGAAACGGTCTGGGATGCTTCTCTGTACAGGTGAGACCCTTGGGTTTTATGCCTCGGTCTTCCAGAAACCGTGAAGGTTGCACCAGGCGTAGGCCGCCTTCGGTGTATCGCCGTCCTCCAGCGTAAAGTGGGCGACCGGCTCACAGGCGGGATCTAAGGGCACCCGCATGGTGGCCCCGGCCTTCGTCTGTAAGCAGACCCATCCGATGTTGTGTTCCTCGCTCATGGGATGGAAGATGCTTCCGACCTTGACGGTCACATGGTTTCCGTCGGTTTCAATGATGGGGAGGTGCTTTTCGGAAGCGCCTTCCGAGGTGTTGGGCTCCAGTACCTCAAATGGTTTTAAGCTGTCCGGGACTGCCGCATTAGGCATTCCCGCGATGGCCTCCAGTATCACGAGGCGGTCTCTGTCCGTTAAAAATACAGGCTGTTTATTCATAGAATCCTCCAGTCATAATGATGATTTCATAAGGTTGTCTGCTGCGGATACTCCATTATTTTCCCTGGATTGCCTTCCTTTTATACATGAAGCTGAAAAGCTTTTTCTGGTCTTCGGCGCTGTCCGGAGAATGAATTGCCGCATTTTACCCAATACTATGATGGAAATCTATAATAATATGAAAAGAGGTATTGGATATGAGCGCAGACGCGGAAATGCTTAATTTTATTTATCAAAATTCCCAGATGGGTGTCGAGACCTTAAATCAGCTGATTCCTATGATTGACAATGAGGCGTTTAAGAAACGGATTGAGGCACAGCTTAAGGAGTACGAGCAGATTCATGAGGAAGCGAAAAAGCTTTTGAACCGCCATGGCTACGATGAGAAGGGAATCGGCGCCCTGGAAAAAATCATGGCCTACCTGATGATCGATATGAAGACCCTGATGGATAAGTCTTCCTCTCACATTGCGGAAATGCTGATTCAGGGCAGCAATATGGGGATTATTGATGCGGTCAAGCGGATCAATCAGTATGAGAAAGAGGCGGAAAAGGAAGTGACGGCTCTGATGAAGCGGCTTCTTAAATTTGAGGAGAATAATGTGGAACGGTTGAAGGAGGCTCTCTGATGGGGTATAATGGCTTTAGCCTGAGAGAAACGGAGTGCAGCCATGATACTGAGTGTGAGCAGAAGGACGGATATTCCACAGTATTATTCCGACTGGTTTTTCAATAGAATGAAAGAGGGATTTCTCTATGTGAAGAATCCGATGAACAGCCACCAGGTCAGCAAGATCATGCTTTCTCCCGACCTGGTGGATTTAGTGGTGTTCTGGACGAAGAATCCGGCCCCCATGATGAGACGGATCGGAGAACTGGGAGAAATCCCGTATTACATACAGTTTACACTGACCGGATACGGCCGTGACATAGAACCGGGGCTTCCGGACAAACACGAGCTGATCCGTATCTTCCGCGAAACTGCGGAAACGGCTGGACGGGACCGCATGGTGTGGCGGTACGATCCGGTGCTTTTCAATGAAAGATACCCGGCGGAGTACCATTTCCGTGCGTTTGAAGCGATTGCAGAAGGAATCTGCGGCTGTACGGATAAGGTGGTCATCAGCTTTCTGGACTGCTATGGGAAGACGAAACGCAACATGAGGGGCATCCCTCTGGAGACGCCGGATGAAGAGATCATGAAACGAACGGGTGAGCGGTTCGTAAAGACGGCGGAGAAGTATGGCATGACGGTGGAGAGCTGCGCGGAGACCGTGGATTTAAGCGAAGTGGGAGTCCGCCATGGAAGCTGTGTCGATCCGGCGATGATTGAACGCATTCTGGGCGTTCCGGTTCGTGTGAAGAAAGACAAAAACCAGAGGCCGGAATGCGGGTGTGTGGAGAGCGTGGAAACGGGGGCGTACGACACCTGCCTGTGCGGCTGTAAATACTGCTACGCCAATGACAGCGAGGGCGCTGTCATGAGGCGGAGGGCAGAGTATGATGTGCATGCACCGCTGCTCTGCGGCAGGGTGGAAGAAGGAGACCGGATCACGGTGCGCAGGACGAGCCGGATTCTGACCGGAGAATAAAACCTGATCAGGGGGATACCAATGAAAAAACATTTAAGAATACTGTTTCCGCTCCTTTTAGGCCTGCTTGTGGCGATCAGCGCAGTCTCGATCAAGCGGATTTCAGATATTCGGGACTACGGGAAGCTGATTAATTATGTGGGAATTGTGAGAGGAGCTTCCCAGCGGGTGGTGAAGCTGGAGACGAACGGCCGCCCTGACGATGAACTGATCGGGTATGTGGATGATATTCTGGACGAGCTGGTGACCGGCCACGGCATATATGGCCTGGTCTCCACGGACTGCAAGCTGTACCAGATGAATTTAAAGCTGCTGAAGGGGCAGTGGGGTACCGTGAGGGAAGAGATCGACGCTGTGAGGCAGGGTGAGAGTGCAGATCTTCTGATCGATTCCAGCGAGAGGCTGTTTGAGATAGCCAACAACACGGTTTTTACCATAGAGCAGTATTCCAGCGACATGGCGGAAAGGACGGTGCGCATGATTTCGGCAACAGCGCTGGTCAGCGCCATCGCGTTCGCGTTTGCCATGTATTTTTACATAAGAAAATTCTTTCAATTAAAGGATACCAACGAAAAGCTGGAGGATTTGGCATCCAGAGATGAGCTGACCGGGGCGTACCATACGGAGAAGTTTTACTCCGAGGTAAACCGTATACTGGAACGGAAAACCGATGCCAGATTCGCGGTTCTCTATATTGATTTCGAAAATTTCAAGTATGTAAACGACGTATTCGGCTACTCGTACGGGGACGAGCTGCTCAAAGACTACGCACGGCTGATCATGAGCCATCTGAAGGAAGAGGAACTGCTGGGCCGCGACGTGGCGGACCGGTTTGTACTCCTGCGCCGCTATGAGAGCCGGGAGGAGCTGCTCGAGACACAGAAACAGGTGGATGAAGAGTTCTTAAATTCCGCCCTTGTCATGTCGAACCGCCACATGATGACCATCGCATGCGGAATCTGCTGCGCGGAGGATCTGGTCGAGGAGCCGGAGGCGGTGATGATGGTCAACCGGGCCAATTTCGCCCAGAAGGAAGTCAAGAACAAACCGGGAAAGCACTATGCGTTCTACGGCGATGAGATCCGGCAGAAGCTGATTGCGGAGATGAAGGTGAAGGACCGCATGCAGGAAGGCCTGGATAATGAGGAGTTCGTCGTCTATATGCAGCCCAAGGTGGGCGTGGAGGACGGTGTCGTGAGAGGCGCGGAGGCGCTGGTGAGATGGGCGGTACCGGGCAATGGCCTGCTCTCCCCGGGGCTCTTTATTCCGGTGCTTGAAAAGAACCACTTTATCGGCAAAGTGGACCGTTTCGTCTTCGAAAAGGTGTGCATATGGCTGCATGAACGCATGGAGAAAGGGCTTGCCGTGGTGCCGGTCTCCGTCAACGTGTCTAAAATACAGTTTTATAACCCGGATTTCATCCCGGTCTACGCCAGCATCAAGAAGCAGTACGGGATTCCTGACGGGCTGCTGGAGATTGAACTGACGGAGTCGGCCGCGTTTGAGCACGAGGAGTATCTGCTGCAGGTGGTGAGAGAGCTGCACGACAACGGATTTCTGTGTTCCCTTGACGATTTTGGCACCGGCTACTCATCTCTGGGGCTTCTAAAAGATCTTCCTATCGATGTGCTGAAGCTGGATGGAGTATTTTTCCGTGTGAGCGTGGATGTGAATCGGGAACATACGATCCTGAAATATATAATTGATATGGTGAAAGAGCTGAATATCAGCACGGTAGCCGAGGGCGTGGAGCGTCAGGATCAGATAGAATTCTTAAAATCCGTAGGCTGCGATCTGATTCAGGGCTTCGCATTCTATAGGCCGATGCCGATGGATCAGTTTGAAAAGGTGCTCGATGGAGAACAGTGATATGCGGTTTCACGAAAATGGGTTTCGAGAAAATAAATGAAATTTATATTGACAAATGCAGGGAAATCTTGTAAACTTATTCGTGTTGTGAGTGAGAGGAGCAGCTGCTTCAAACTGATTCCGATTACGCACAGGACATCGTATGTCTGCCCAGATAGCTCAGTTGGTAGAGCAGAGGACTGAAAATCCTCGTGTCGTTGGTTCGATTCCGACTTTGGGCATTATGGGATACTAGCTCAGGTGGTAGAGCACTTGACTTTTAATCAAGTTGTCCGGGGTTCGAGTCCCCGGTGTCTCACGAAAGTGGCAGAATCCTTATAAATACAAGGTTTTTGGCACTTTTTTATTACTCAAAATTCTGTCATTTTTTCAATTTCCCAGACACCATCTAAATGAGATATACTATTTTCAGCGGCTATAATTTCATGTGCAAAATGTTCATATTTTTTAGTCGTTTCTACACTCTCATGCCCCATCAAAATACTTAAATCATAAACATCAGACTGGCCATTTTTACGCACATGATCGATACAATAATTCGTAGCAAAATTATGCCGTAACCGGTGAGAAGAAAAACTATAGGGAAGTTCCTTCTGTAAGCGATAGGTAAAAAGCTTCACAGCATTACGGCTCATAGGCTTGCCAGTTCTGCCCATAAATACATAGCTGCTTTCATATGGACATTGTAGCAAATATTTGTCTATTAAATACAGAGATACCCTACCAATCGGAACCATACGATCCTTACTTCCTTTGCCACTCACTTTCATAATATTACGCTTACGATCAATATCAGTGCGCAGAAGATCACATACCTCGCACTGGCGGATACCACTATCAAGCATTAAGGAAACAACAGCCCGGTTTCTGGCCGTAATCCATGGAATAGCAGATTCGATAGATTTAAAAATATCCCTGATTTCATCATCTGTATAAATATGTACTACCTTTTTCGGCGACTTTGGTATTTTAACTTTTGTAGCATCAAAGGAGAGTCCATACTCTGCCGATACCCAACGGAGGAAGATTCTAGCGTTACGAACATACGTCGACACAGTAGCCCTTGAAAGACCGCTTTTATAAAGACCCAGTATATAGGACCCCACATCATCATATGCCAATTGACTAATTTCTGTATTACCAAAAGAGCGAAGAAACCGCGTTAAGGTATTCCTATAATCGCTTATACTAACCTCTTTTAATCCAGAAATACGCTTCTCCAATATAAATTTATCAAATGCATGATTCAACATCATAGCTTACACCCTCTAAAGCATTTTGAATCAAATGACGCAATTCAGCAGAAATACGGGAAGAACCATTCTCAATCAGATCATAGATAAAACTTAAATCACCATCAATACGGTAAATAGCCGAAATTGTGGGGGCAACCTGTTTTATAAGCCACTCTTTTTTTTCCTCCAGTGTTTTTTCTGGTGATCTCTGATACAAACTAAGTTTAGAAATACCACATATAAAATCATTCCATTTATCAGAGGTGGAGCAACGGGAATTCCTCTCATTATCACGTTCGATCAGACGTAAATAATTAGCCAAAATACCAATTACTGCATTCGAAAGGTTATTTCCGGATATGAGATACAAAGCAACCGCACAAGCCCTATCCTTATGCAATTCTATTTCCCATCTTACCCAAGGATTGTCAATGGTATCACAATCACTTTTTGAATTTTGTTCTAACTTTTTATCATAGATACGAAACATGATTTCACTGGTGCGACTGCCTAAATAAATGGTATGCCCTGTCGTTTCTCCATTGCATTTTTCAATATTCAACTTCCACTTTTTGAATTTTGAAACATATAAACCAGAATTAAAAATATCAGTCAGTTCATCTAAAGAATAATAACGACAACCCAAGTCATCAACAGCCAAATCTAACCGCGTCAACTGGCCTTTATCCATGATATCCTTTAAAAGATCAGTAAGAACCGTAGAATCAAAGGATTCAACAGAATAAGACAGTTCACCGAAAGGGGTCATCTCACAAGTTTTCTTTTCTTTATAAGCATTCAGAAAATAACCGACAGCAGAACCGGAAATATCAACGTGAACCCCCATATCATCGTTACCATCATATAAAATATGAATGGGAACTATACTATGTTGAATACGGGACTTATAGCCATAGCGGCCATTTAAGCCCGTTTGAAAATCTTCCATACGCAACCCAAAGTATGATACTACATCAAGATACGACATGCTTTCTTTAATAGTAAAAGAAATCCAGTCGACCGATAAATACAGGCCATTAGCCAGTGTCTCACAATCACCAATAAACATAAGCTTGTTTGTCTCCTCTCTGGTTTTTCTACCCCCGTATTACTGGACGGGGGTAAGCCGGGACTTTCCGGCAATCATCAACAAAAAAAATTACAAATTCCAACTAACAAACAAAAACACACTATCAAGCCAATCTAACAAACGAACAGCAACCATATGCAACAAAAACATAAAATCAACTCCTATAAAATCAAACATTAATTTTATCTATCTCAGAAACACTATCCCAACCAACAAATGTTCAAAATGCTTACCAATATCTGTTTCTATATCCTTTGTCCATTGATCGTCAAATGGATTTTTAATCCGATCTTTTGGAAAATATCCCCTGTAAAAAACGTCCTGATGATACACCCTGAACTGTTTTGTTAAATCCGGATACGTAATTATTTTTACATTATACGGTTCCATATTTCACCCCCTTTTTTCCAAAAAGTACGCTTAAGTATTTATACTGTCAAGTAATGGTTCAGCGTTGCGCCGCTGGCGCAACCGCTCGAACCATAGCTATTTACCATACAGACACACAACCAATAAGCCAAACAAACAGAACAATCAAACTTAAACATATCCACATATCAATATTCAATCAAAGAGAAATCAAGAGCATTCCGCAATCGAGAATCACAACACATAACAAATGGTTTATCATCATCATCAACACCAACAATCAAAGTACGAGAACCGACAATTTCAAGAAGCTTACCAGCATACGAAACAATGTCTTTTTTTAACTTTTCCTCTGCTGTTTCATACTCTGGGACAAACTTATAAACAACATTCATACTTTCAATTTCTCCTCTTCTTCCACATATTCCATAATATCGCCCGGTTGACAATCTAAAAATGAACATATCTTATCAAGCATATCCATGCGAATATTATTACCTTTGCCCAATTTTGCCAGCGTTCCAGAAGTCAAGACATTTAATAAATCCGTTTTTTTTAACCCCTTACGATTTAACATATCAAAAAGTTTATAATATCTAATCATTAAATCACCCTCCATATGCATTGTCTTAAAAATAAAAGTAACGATAAAGCTATATTTATAATAAATACAAGATAAATATAACGAATAAAAGTTAGTTTGTCAATAGAAATATAACATAAACATGAGATATATTGCTTTTATGCCATTTTTATGTTATTCTTAAAACAAAAAAAGGAGAGTAATCATGCCGATTATATACAACAAGTTATTTCACATACTTATTGATAGGGGAATTAAAAAGGGAGAATTGCAGAAGAAAGCAAATATAACAGCGTCTATAATGGCAAGACTTGCAAAAAATGAGCCTGTAAAAATGGATACAATAGAAAAGATTTGCGAGGCCTTACAATGTCAACCAGGAGACGTATTACAATATGTAAAAATAACGGAATTAAAAAATTCTAACGGTAAATTAGATGAAGATATCCTTGTCGAAACTCCATTCTTAGATGAAGATTCAAGCATGGAAATTCAAGAACGTAGCAACTATCTAAAAAATGATAAAGTGGATTAAGACAAAAATATATATACGTCCCAAAACGCTATCACCGTGCAAGCGGGCCCCCCAGCGATGCCCCCACTTGCCGATCACAGTTATTTCGTCCCAAACAGATATGTAGGAAAACAAGGAAAAGCTGGGAATTACATCAACTTGACCGCCCAGACATGCAAGACAATCCCATATTATTCAACTTAGATATAACTTTTAATCAAGTTGTCCGGGGTTCGAGTCCCCGGTGTCTCATCGAAATGAAGCCTTGAAACAATTTCTGTTTCAAGGCTTTTTTTATCTTTGTTTTATTTTTTCGAAAACTCTATTATAATGTATGATGAAGTAATGCGATAGGGGGGACTGCCGATGGAGGAAAAGTACCGGGCTGAAATTGAAAAGAAACGGGCCGAGAGTGTCAATCGCGCCTGGAAGATCATCAGCGTATTCGTTGTGGTATTTCAACTTTTAATGCTGATACTGATGGCTGCGAAACCGGGGGGCCCGTTTAAGACACAGAGGAGAGCTATTTACTGTATCTTGTATCTGACTCTTTTCCTGGTTACGGGAATTGCCATGATCCTGAATCGTAATTTCTGGAGGAGGGAAAAGAAAAATTACCATCTGTATCTTCATGCTGAGCTGGTTTACGCGGCATTTATCTGCTTCTGGGGCTGTTGTATTACTTTGAACGATCAGCTGGGAGGAAATGATTTAAGCGTATTTACATATATGATGCTGTCCGTGGCAGCACTTGGTTTTTTGGAGCCGGTAAAGGCTGGAGTTATTTTTATGGCGGCATTTGTCTTTTTAAATATTTGTCTGCCGGGAATCCAGACGATTGAGAATAATATTTTCAGCAATATTATAAACAGTTTTTCGATCGCGGGTATTTCTACGGCTATCTCGTATTCGCTTTACCGGAATAAAGTGATTGTCACAAAGCAGGAGGTGACGATCCGAAAACAGTATGAGGAGATTACCAGGGTAAATGAGATTCTGAGCCATCAGGCCATGGTTGATGAGCTGACAGATATGAATAACCGGCGGTATATGGAATGGTTTATCGGGGAGAAAATCAAGAAACTGGAAGAGGAATCCGGTACGATCTCGTGTATGATGCTGGATATCGATTATTTTAAGCAGTTTAACGACCGGTATGGTCATATTGCAGGCGATGTCTGTCTGAAGAAGATCGCGGAGATTATCCGGGGATGCTGTCAGGATAATGATGTGGCGGCTATTCGTTTTGGCGGGGAGGAATTTTTTATCTGCCTGTTCCGGTGGGATCGGGATGAAGCGGTGGAAATGGCGGAGACAATACGGGAGAGGATCGCTGAATGCCGCTTTAAAATCAATGGTGAGGAAGAAGGTGCGGTTACCATCAGTATTGGTGTCTATACCTGGCATGGGGAAGGTAAGGTGCAGATGGATGATCTGGTCTGTCTATCGGATAAGGCGTTGTATCAGGCGAAGAAGAATGGAAGAAACAGAGTTGAGGTACTGCCATAAAAAGATCTGCTAGGAAACCGGATTAACGGTTTTCTGGCAGATTTTCTTTTTCTGTGGTCTCTCTTCGGATCAGAATGGGAGTAATAGTTTTATGGACCGGTTCCTTTAAGGGAGCTGGTTTTCTTTTTTTGCGTTCATTCATCTGGCTGACAAGGAGACTTACCGCCTCATTGGCTATGCGGTCTATCTGCTGTCCTATTGTGCTGATTGGAATAACCGCTTCCCTGGCAACCGGGGAGTCGTCAAAGCCTATGATATAATAGTCGTCAGGCAGCCTGCCGTATTTACGGACGATTAAGTTTAACAGGATATTGGCATGGGTGTCGTTGGATACGAAGATGCCTTTTCGCATGCCGGTATAAGAGGTCTCCAGTTCCTCCAGGATATCTCTTAAGTACTGAAGGGAGGAATCGTAGGTGTTCTCTGTTTTGTGGCAGTATATACGGTTTTTTATATTATTTTCTTTGCAGAAATCCATGAAGCCCTGGATTCGTCCGTAGGCAGGGATGTTCTCGGCTGTCGGTGTATTGATATGGATCAGTATGTCACAGTTATGTCTGGCCAGGAGGCTGGTGGCCTGTATGGCGCCCATGTAATTATCGGTGTTGATGCTGGAGACATACTGGTCCTCCCGTTCTATGGTGACAATGGGGATCTGAAGGTCTGCCAGTTCCCTGGAGGAAAGTGTGTGGCTCAGGACAATGAGGCCCTCAATCTTATAGGCCAGAAGCTCCTGAATGTACTGGCGCTCCGTCTCCGCGTTCTCGTGGCCGATGAATACCAGAAACTTGTATCCGTACGTCTCATAGGTGGCAAGGATCTGATTCAGCATTTCTGAATAATAGTGCAGATAAAGGTTTGGAATCAGGATACCGACAAATTCTGTCTTGCCGTTGGCCAGGATGCGGGCTACCTTGTTTTCTTTATAGTTGAGCTTTACCAGAGCGTCGGAAATGATCTGCTGGTTCTCAAGCGTGAGGGAATCCGGATTATTAAAGTATCTGGATATCGTTGTCTTGGAAAAATGAGTGTATTGTGCAATATCGTCAAAGGTTATATTCTTTTTTTGTGTCATCCTTGATGCCTCTTTTCAAAATGTAGGGTGTTTTTATGAAAAGGAGTTTTCTTGCCAGTGAAGATTCCTGTGACTGTCTGGAATTTCGCTCCATCCTCTTTATTCAGTATAACAAAAATAGATGAGTGGTTCAAGAGTAATCGGTTAAGTAACCGGTTTTGTGAAGATCGAACAAATTGTGTACGCCGTATTAGGGCAGTTTTACGAAAAGTAGTTTGCACATTGACAAATTGACCAAAAGGGTGTTATGATAAAAACATAAAGTAACCGGTTACTTTACCGGTTACACAAAATAAGTCCGATAAAAATTGCAGCGTTAAAGGAGGAATGAGGATGATGAAAGGTATTGGTACGAAGGCCATTAAAATCGGAGTTATGATGGTGACGGCGGTCCTGATGCTGACGGGGTGCAGATTTGGATTTGCCAGTGATCCGGATGATCCGAATGAGGTGGTACAGGAAGAGCCGATTGACACGTCGGTGGATACGTTTGAATATGATGCGTCTCTGTCGGGTACGAAAATCACGCTTTTGAATTCCAAGGCGGAGATACAGGTGGCTTTGACGAAGATGGCGGAGGAATATGAGAAGAAATCGGGAGTCCACGTGGAGGTTATGCCGGTTACGGATGGGGATTCTCCTTATACCAAGGTTGTCAGCATGTATAACTCGGGGACGCCGCCTACTATGGCAATTCTGGATACTACCGATGTGATCGCGCTGGCTGAGGAAAAAGCGGTTGATCTGACGGGAGAGCCCTGGACTGCGGAGGCGGAAGGTTATCTGACAGAGGTGAATGGAAAGATATATAGCTTCCCGCTCTGTATTGAAGGCCGCGGGCTGATTTATAATCGGTCGGTGATTGAAGAAACGCTGGGAAGGGAATTCGATCCTCTGTCTGTTACGACCATGGATGAGTTTGCGGCACTTCTGGATCAGCTGACGGAGGCTGGCATGAAGCGGCCTGTTTCTGTGGCAAAGGAAGACTGGTCTCTGGGAGCGCACCAGCTCCAGTATATCTATGAGACGTATGACGGGACTTCTGAGGGCGCCCAGGAGGTTATCGAGGCGATCAAGGAAGGGACACTGGATTTAAATTCTTATGACCGTATGAATCAGTTTTTAAATATGTTTGATATCTTAAGGGAGTATAACGTGGCTAGAAAGGATCCGCTGGGGGCCGATTATGACGAGATGGCCATCGACCTGGTGGATGGAAAGACCGCTTTCTGGTTTAACGGCAACTGGGCATGGCCGAATCTTTCGGAGGCCGGTGCGGAGAATTCGGATGCGTATGGCTTTCTTCCATACTTTTTGAATAACGATCCTGAGGATTTTGCCAATCGGGAGATCCAGGCGTCTCCGTCTAAACAGATTATGATAGATGGGCGCGTCGTATCGGATCAGGAGAGGACGGCGGCCAGGGAGTTCTTGAACTGGATTGTATTCAGTGAAATCGGACAGCAGATGATCGTGAAGACGTGTAATCTGATTCCGCCATTTCAGAATAATCCTTATGAACCGGCTGATCCGCTGAGCCGCGATATTTACAACCGGGTTCATGAAGAGAGGGCGTTTAACGCGTCTGCTATCGTTCCAAATGACCACTGGGCGGTTCTGGGAGCATCCATGCAGAAGTATCTGGCGGGCAGAAGCAGCCGGGAGGAACTGATTCAGTCGATTGAGAACTATTGGGAAGAACAGAGATAGGAGAGAGGTGTCCAGGATGAAATCAAAGAGCAAAGGGAAAGATTTCTGTATTTTTGCATTGCCCGGGTTATTCTGCTTTTTTGCAGTTGTGATTGTTCCGTTTATCTACGGCGTCTATTTGACGATGACGGACTGGAACGGCGTTTCGGATGTGAAGAATTTTATCGGTCTGCAGAATTTTGCCGGGGTTATGAAGGACGGACAGTTCTGGTCGTCTCTGCTTCTGACCTTTAAGTATGTGATCGTGGTGGTGGTATTTGTAAATGTGCTGGCGTTTATGATCGCCTATCTGCTGACAAGAGGGATTAAGGGACAGAACTTTTTCAGGGCCGGATTTTTTACACCGAACCTGATCGGGGACATCGTTCTCGGGTATATCTGGCAGTTCGTATTTTCAAGAGTATTTGTGGGAATCGGTGATGCTACGGGATGGGGACTGTTTGAGGCATCCTGGCTTTCGGAACCGACAAAGGCGTTTATCGCACTGGTGATTGTTACGGTGTGGCAGCTGTCCGGATATATGATTCTTATCTATGTGGCCGGTTTTATGGGACTGAGTGATGATGTGATGGAAGCAGCTACGATTGACGGTGCTTCGGGATGGACGAAAATGAAGAGCATTATTATGCCTCTTATGATGTCCTCCATTACCATATGCCTGTTCCTGACGCTGTCCAGGGCATTTATGGTATACGATGTGAACCTTTCCTTAACGGCGGGTGCGCCTTACGGGACGACGGAGATGGCGGCCATGCACGTGTATGAAAAGGCATTTACATCGAGACGGTTTGGTGTGGGCCAGGCGGAGGCGCTGATCCTGTTCGTGATCGTGGCCTGCATCAGCGGCATTCAGGTTTATTTGACCAAGAAGAAGGAGGTGGAAGCATAATGGCGGGAGAGAAAGCAGGAAGCGGTAAGAAGAGAAAGAAATCGGAGCTTGTGGCTACAGCAGGGCTGATCGTGATATTTATTCTTTACATGTTCCCATTCTACATGGTGGTGATTAATTCCCTGAAACAGAAACGGGATATTATCAAGAGTCCATTTTCCTGGCTGTATACAATTAAGGGACTGTCGTTTGATAACTTCGTGAAGGCGTTTGTTCAGATGGATTTTTTGAACGCATTTAAGAATTCCCTGATTGTTACGGTGCTTGCAACGGCGCTCGTTACGCTGCTGGCGGCTATGCTGGCCTACTATATCGTGCGGAATAACAATGCGATTTCCAGGATTGCCTTTGTTTTGATGGTGGCTTCCATGATTATTCCGTTCCAGGCGATTATGATTCCGCTGGTGAGTATTTATGGAGGTAAGCTGAATGTGCTGAATCACAGGAGCACGCTGGTATTTATGCATACGGGATTTTCCATGGCGATGTCCGTGTTTATGTTTCATGGGTTTATTAAGGGAAATGTTCCGGTGGCGCTGGAGGAGGCCGCGAATATCGACGGATGTACCCACGCCCAGACATTTTTCAGAATTGTTTTTCCACTGCTGAAGCCGATTATTTCCACGATGGTAATCCTGAATTCACTGGCGTTCTGGAATGATTTCCTGTTGCCGTCTCTGGTGCTGTCGGATAAGAAGCTGCTGACGCTGCCTCTTTCCACTTACAGCTTCTACGGCACGTATTCGGCGGATTACGGCACGATTATGGCGGGACTGCTGTTGTGCGTAATACCGGTGTTAATTCTGTATATTACGCTTCAGAAGCAGATTATCAGCGGCGTGGTGGCTGGAGCAGTAAAATAGATGGTCCCGGCGGACAGAGGACTGTCACGAAAACAGACAAAAGGAGAGGCTGCATACGATGACGACAAATACAATACATATAAAGGCTCCGGGATGCTGGATGAATGATCCGAATGGATTTATTTATTACAAGGGAAAGTACCATATGTTTTACCAGTGCTTTCCCTATGGACCGAGGTGGGGGAGGATGCACTGGGGGCACGCGGTGAGTGAGGACCTGGTGCACTGGGAACATAAAGGAATTGCCTTATTTCCAAGTAAGCGCGGGGACCGGGATGGGTGTTTTTCCGGAAGTGCGGTGGAACAGGACGGGAAATTATATCTGTACTATACCGGTGTCAGTTATCTTTTAGAGGATCCCGAGGACACGAATCTCTGTCTGGATGATCAGTTTGTCTCGGCACAGATGATGATTACATCGGAGGATGGAATTCATTTTGATAATATAAAGGATAAAAGAGAGATTATTGCGCCGATCGGGGAACGGGAAATGGGCGATGCAGCTCATACGAGGGACCCTAAGGTGTGGCGCGGAGAGGATGCCTGGTATATGGTGCTGGGGACCCATGGAAACGACGGAAATGGCAGACTGCTCTTTTACCGCAGCGCTGATCTGGAAAACTGGTCGTATGTGAATGCCGTGTCGAAAAGCGGTTTTGGATGGATGTGGGAGTGCCCGGATTACTATGAGACGAAGGGGGGAAAGGTTCTGTCATTTTCACCTATGGGATTTTTAAAGGATGGGTATAAAGAAGAGAATCAGAATATCTGCATGGTTGTGGACTTTGAGGAAGAGCGCTGTACCATGACGATGCCGGATCAATACCAGTTTCTCGATTATGGTCTGGATCTCTATGCGGCGCAGAGCACGGTGGATCAGGATGGCCGGAGAGTGATGGCCGCATGGGTCCGTATGCCGGAGACGGTCGGCGGTGAATGGATCGGGATGATGTGCAGTCCCAGAGTGGTGGAAGTGGAGGACGGCCATATTTATTTCCGGATGCATCCGGCGGTCAGGAAGGCCTACAGCAGAGCGATTGATACGCCAAAGGAGGCTGCGGAAGCGGGATATCGGGCAGAGGCAGATTTAGAGGAGGGTGATGGTATCGATGTCGGCGGATACCGGATTTACCGGAAAGGGAATCGAATCTGTACGGACCGGAGCCTGACTGCGGGAAATGACAGGGAGTGCAGAATGCAGTTTGAGACGCCGGAGATGAAGATGGGCGGCCATGTGGAGATTCTGGTGGATTCTAATTTGATTGAGGTTTTTGTGAATGACGGCGAGTACGTTATCTCAAATGCGGTATATGGGATTGGTAATGAGATCGTGTCGGATCGAAAGGTGAAGCTGTTTACGGTAGAATAATACAAATAGTACAGTGATTATGAAAAGTCTGTAAATATTTAGAGATTATAGCGCGTGTTTGGCGAGGAGATATGGTGAGATGGATTACTGTAAGGAATATGAAAAACGGTTTGACAGGTACTATGACGAGCTGAAATGGCTCTACTGCGAACTATATAAGAATCAGGATGAGGCGTTTAAGCAGCTGTGCGGACAGATGTACCAGTTTTATACGGAGAGGAAGGCGGCTCTTAAGACGATGGACCGGGAGCGGGCGAAGGATCCGCAGTGGTATAAAGGAAACCGGATGGTCGGTATGATGATGTATGTGGATGCATTTGCCGGGGATTTAAACGGGGTTTTAAAGCATCTGGACTATATTGAGGAATGCGGGGTCAATTATCTGCATCTGATGCCGCTTCTCAATACGCCGGAGGGCAGGAGCGACGGCGGATACGCGGTATCTGATTTCCGGAAGGTGAGGCCTGATCTGGGTACCATGGAGGACTTAGAGTGTCTGGCAAAGGAGTGCCATAAACGGGGGGTGAGCATCTGCCTGGACTTTGTGATGAACCATACCTCGGAGGACCACGAATGGGCCAGAAAGGCGAAGGCAGGCGATCCGGAGTATCAGAGCCGATACTTCTTCTACGACAATTACGATCTGCCGGCACAGTTTGAACGGACAGTGCCGGAGGTATTTCCAACTACGGCACCGGGGAATTTTACCTGGGTGCAGGAGGCGGGAAAATATGTGATGACCACATTTTATCCCTATCAGTGGGATTTGAATTACTGGAATCCGGTTGTGCTGAACGAGATGGCCCAAAATATGCTGAACCTGGTGAACCAGGGGATTGATGTAATCCGTATTGATGCGGTTCCTTACATATGGAAACAGCTGGGGACGAACTGCAGGAATCTGCCGCAGGTCCACACCATTGTGCGGATTATGAGAATTATCTGTGAGATTGTGTGTCCGGGGGTCCTTCTGCTCGGAGAGGTGGTAATGGAACCGGATAAGGTGGTTCCGTATTTCGGCAGCGTGGAGAAGCCGGAGTGTCACATGCTTTATAATGTGACGACCATGGCGGCTACCTGGAACAGCGTGGCGACAAAGGATATCCGGCTGCTTCGCCAGCAGATGAATGTGGTGAGCAGTCTGCCGAAGGATTACGTTTTCTTAAATTATCTGCGCTGTCACGACGATATCGGATGGGGACTGGATTATCCGTGGCTGAGACAATTCGGGATCGATGAGGTCAGTCATAAAAAGTATTTGAATGATTTTCTGACCGGCCAGTATCCGGGATCGTTTGGACGGGGAGAGTTGTACAATTCAGACCCTGAGTCCGGGGATGCAAGATTATGCGGAACGACGGCATCGTTATGCGGTATTGAAAAGGCCGCGTTTGAGAAGGACGCAGAAGCCCTTGAAAAGGCTGTAAGGCTGGATCTGATGCTTCATGCGTATATGTTGTCGCAGTCAGGGATTCCGGTGATCTACAGCGGCGATGAGATCGGTCAGGAGAATGATTATACCTACCACGAGAATCCCAGAAAATGGGATGACTCCCGTTATCTGCACAGAGGCGATTTCCGTTGGGATCGGGAGAAGAAACGCAGTGTGAAGGGCAGTCTTCAGGAAAAGATTTTCGACGGCATTAAGAAGCTGGAGACGATCCGGGCACAGTATCCGGTTTTCTGCACGGATGCGCAGGTGTGGACCATTGACACGTGGGATGATTCCATCCTGGGTCTGGTGAGAGAGTACGGGGAGGAGAAGGTGATTGCCCTCTTTAATTTCAGTGAATTCGATAAAGTCGCGTGGATCAACGAGGAGGATGGGATGTATACGGATCTGATCTCGGGGAGAGCGATGGAGGCGAAAGGGGTGGAGATACCTGCTTATGGAGTTTACTGGCTTATGAGGGAAAACGGGATTGAGGAGAATAAATAATTGATAAAGTAAAAAGGATCTGGAGACGCTGCGTCCCGGATCCTTTTCTTTATTCGTCAAATTCTACAATCACATAGTAGCCTCTGTCGTTGTGCTTGACTTCTTTTACGATTCCGTGGTCGGATTTGATGCGGTCACGGCCGGTATAGCAGCCGGACATGGCAACGGCCGGATCGATGATATAGCTGTAGCTGCTGGTTCCTTCCCTCTCGATAATGGATACTTCATCACCCGCCTTGACGAGTCCGGGGCGCTCCATCTTAAATTCGATTGTTCTCACAATGAATCACCTCCTGGTTAATCCGCTTAGCAAGGTACTTCACGGGCTTCGTGGATTAGCTTATTTTATTTCTGCGGGTGAAGTTCTGGGTATTATGTATGGCTGGCTATCTGGCGACGGCCGCGAGAGCCAAATATCCCGCAGTTTGATACAAAGGCTCTGACTTCGATATCTATTATAAGACTGATATGAAAAAACGTAAAGAAAGGAAAAACGAAAGAAAATCTTACGTTTTATTATAATACAATATTAAAATATTGAATATCAATAAATAAATATTGAAATTTAATATATACTATGGTATGTTACAGGAAAGAGAAGTAATGGATGAAGAATTGCGATAATAAGAAGGAGGAAGTTTGATGAGTGGGAAGATTCTGGAGGAAGAGAGTAAAATGGTGATAATTGAAAATCAGGAGGGAGCTGGTAATCAGAAGATACCTGAACACCAGGCAAAACCTGAGAAGCAAAACGGAGATAGCAGCCAGATAATACAGGAAAAAGAAAATATAAAAAAAGATATGAAAAAGGAGATAAAAGAAGCGCCTGTTCCGGCTTGGCGTAGGGGAAAGCAGGAGGTTATCACACAGAACTTTCCAATATTTATGGGTGTGGCTCTGGCTTTTGGAATACTGTATACATTTTGTATGTATAAGAATCCCAGTGGAATTACGTATCCAATTATGGTTGGGGGGATTTACGGTGTGCTGGCCTGGATGCTCAGGAGGCTTTCGGTAGAGTGGAAACGGGGATCATGGTTTTTGATTGTTACTGCTGTTTTGCTGGGTATCGCGGTCTGCAGGACTGCGGATCCGCTGCTCATTCTGCTGATCAAGACGGCTGAATTTTTGCTGGTGGTTATTTTTGTGATTCACCAGTTTTATGAAGACAGGGAGTGGAGTATCGGTAAGTATTTATCTTCTATGGCAGTCTATCTCTGTTGTGTGATTGCGGCAGTTGTCTATCCGTTTTTTCAGGGGAACGAATTTTTTAAGAAGGTAAATTTGAAAAAGTACAGAACGGCATCACGGGTGCTTATGGGGCTGGCGGCAGCACTGCCGATCCTGCTGGTGGCCGGATTTCTTCTGGGGCGGGCGGATGTAGTGTTTGGCTCCATGGTGGTTCACTGGATGGAGACGGTTCTGAATGTATGGACTATTCTCATTATGGTCTCCATGACTGCTTTTGGGGCATTTGGAGTCTATTGCCTGATCTGCGGAGCCTGTATGGACCAGATTTCCGGGGAAGAAAAGACGATGAGAACCCACGAACCGGTTACCGCTATTACGTGCATGAGCGCCGTTGCTCTGCTGTATCTGTTTTTTAGCGGGATACAGGTCATTTACCTTTTTCTCGGAAAAGGCAGTCTGCCGGAGGGGGTGACGTACTCCTCCTACGCGCGGCAGGGATTCTTTCAGCTTCTGTTTGTGGCTGTGATGAATCTGGTTATGGTGCTTATGAACCTGAAGTTTTTTAAGAGAAGCCGTTTCTTAAATGGCGTTCTGACTGTCATCTGCGGATGTACGTATGTGATGATTGCATCCGCGGCATACCGGATGGCTTTGTATGTCGGAGAGTATCACCTGACGTATCTGCGGGTTCTGGTGCTGTGGTTCCTGCTGTTGCTGGCGTGTATGATGGCTGGTGTGGTTATTCTGATCTATAGGAACCGATTTCCGCTGTTTGGATGGTGCCTTGTGATGGTATCTGTATTTTTTGTGGGATTTTCGTATATGAGACCGAACCGGGTGATTGCGGACTATAATGCAGCTCATGTGGGTGAATGGTCTGACAGCGATTTTACGTATATGACGCAGGCGCTTTCGGCGGACGCAGTCCCTGTAGTGCTTGAGGCGCTTGAAGATAATGCGGTTCTCGGACGGTTTTATTCCGGCGGGAGAACGGAATTTTTAACGGAGTATTACAGGTGGGTTATTTCTAAGAACTATCAGGTGGGGGCTGCGGATTTCAGGACATGGAATCTTTCGTTTGAAAAGGCAAAACAATCGTTCAGAAATGGGGGGATAGAATAATGGCTGATTTGGCAGGGCAACTTTTTGGAAGTATCATACTGTTGGGGCTGCTGTTTCTGTTTTTTATAGTTCCAATTATTTTGACTTTCATGAATTTATATTTTATTCTTGCAGAACCGGGGAAATTTAAAAATGCGGCGGAGGTGCTTACATGGATTCTGGGACCGCTGTTTTCCGCTATACTGTATGATTATATGGGAATCGGAGGCGAGTGGCAGGAGCAGCTGTTTGCCAGTGACTCTGCAATCCATACTCCTGTGTCGGAGCACTATGTGGTTACAGTTCTTGTTCTGGTTTCGCTGGGGCTTCTGGGATATTTTCTGCTAAAGCTGGCGTCTAAAAGGCTGCCGCCGCTGGTTAAGATTCTGAGTATATCATTTTTGTATATTGGATGCGCGGTCTGTGTGATGTGGATTATCCAGGTGCTGGGGCGGGCGGATGAATTATCTGTTTATCTCGCTGTATTTCCTCTGAATGTGATTCTGTTGTCAGCTTCTGTGGTGAAGACCCTGTTAAAGGAACAGAAGGAAGAGGATGAGGGAAAAGATTTCGAAAAGTTTACGGGATTGCGGCGCCTGTTGGTAAAGAGCAGCTGCTGGCCGGCGCTGGCGTTTCTTATGGTATGGCCGGTGCTGGGAATCTGTATTGCGGTTCTCGTGCTGTTTGGGCAGGAACCATCCGCCGCGGTGAAGGCATTTACAGAGACAAGCGACTGGATGCTGTCACAGCGGATATCACCGCCGACAGTTTACAGCGATGGCCATTATCTCTGTACGGTGGCGGCCGGGGGACATGAGAAACTGGTGAAACCTAAACGGATGGGAGTCCGGCACGGGCATCGGATCGTGGTGAACCGGCAGCTGTGTGTGGCAAATGCATTTGAGCAGGTGCTTGAGGAGCGTACACCGCGTTTTCACCGCTTCGTGCGCCATGTGTATGATACGTATGGGTATCCGGTGGCAAAGCATATCAGGACGCCTCTGGCGGCGGATATTACATATCTGGTGATGAAGCCCCTGGAATGGATCTTTCTTCTGGTTCTCTATCTGACGGACAGAAAGCCGGAGGACCGGATTGCAAAGCAATACCTGTAACAGAGTGAGGATTTGACATTTCACCATTGATCTGCTAATCTGAAAGAAAACTGTAACAGTTCAGGCGGCTCATCTTCTTGACTGAAAAATCCGGTCAAGAAGCATCAGATATTCATCCGATGTGAAAATTGGTGCATAAAGCCGCTTACAAGCAAGCTTGACGCTGCTTCCTGCGCCAATTTTCCCGCCGTCTGAACTGTTACAGAAAACTATCTGGAGGATGGAGATGGAGAAGTATCTGCTGGACCGATTAATGGAATATGGGGAATCTGACGCCTATCCGTTTCATATGCCGGGGCATAAGAGGCAGGCGGGGGCCGGATTTGCAGGGGATTTTCCAAATCCGTTTTCTGTGGATATTACCGAGATTGAGGGATTTGATAATCTCCACCACCCGGAAGGGATTCTGAAGGAATCTATGGAGTGGGCAGGAAATGTATATGGGGCGGACCGGACGTATTATCTTGTGAATGGAAGCAGCTGCGGTATTTTGAGCGCGGTATGCGGCTCTGTCTCCCATGGAGGCACTATTCTCATGAGCCGGAACTGCCATAAATCGGCGTATCATGGCGTGTATTTGGGCCATTTGAGGGCGGAATATATTTATCCACAGACGATCCCGGAATTTGGGATTCAGGGTGGATTATCACCGGAGGATGTGCGGCGGCTGTTGATAACCCATCCGGAGACGGAGGCTGTGCTGGTGGTATCTCCCACGTATGACGGTATTGTCTCGGATATCGGTGCAATTGCGAAAATCGTCCATGAGTGGGGGATTCCACTGATTGTGGATGAGGCTCACGGGGCGCATTTCCCCTTTGGAGGGGAGGCGGGATTCCCGGTTTCTGCGCTGGAACTGGGAGCGGATGTGGTGATACAGAGTCTCCATAAGACGCTGCCTTCTCTGACTCAGACCGCGGTCATGCATGTGAAAGCGGGATTTTCGGATGTCAGCAGGATTGACCGGTATGTACACATGTTCCAGAGCAGCAGCCCGTCGTATGTGTTGATGGCCGCTATTGAAAATTGTATCCGATGGATGGATGAAGCGGGAAGAGATGAGATGAAGGCTTTTAGCGGCAGGCTGGACCGTATCCGGCGGCGGATGGGGGAGATGGAGTGTCTGGCTCTTCTTGGCGGAGTGAAAGGGCGGTGCCAGGTCTTTGATGTGGATAAGTCTAAAATTGTGGTTTCAGTGGGAAGCAGCGGTCTGACCGGGCCGGCGCTTACGGAGCTGCTTCGAAACAGATACCATCTGGAAATGGAAATGTGCGGACCGGATTATGTGACGGCGATTACTACGGTGGCTGATACGGATGAAGGTCTGGACCGGTTATGCCGGGCTTTCCTGGAGATCGATCATGAGCGGAGGAGGGATGCGGGAGACTGCGGAACTGCCGCATCAGGCTTTTCGGGGATAAACGGGGATAACACAGGGGAAAGAGACCGTGGAATTGTGGATAACGGGATGGAAAAGGAACGCGGTTGTGGATGGCCGGAGATTGCTATGACGATCGCACAGGCGATGGACTCTCCGGGGCGGTCTGTTCCTCTCGATGCGTGTGAGGGAATGGTATCTGGGGAGTTTATCTACATCTATCCGCCGGGAATTCCGATTGTGGCGCCGGGAGAAGTATTAAAACCGGAATTGGTGGAGATGATCCGGCAGTATAAGAGCAAGGGCCTTCCGGTCCAGGGAACAGCGGATCCGGAGGTGGAGGAGGTTTTGACGGCAGCAGGAGCGGACTGAAAGCACGGATAAAAGGGAGCGGAGAATTAGATACTATTATTATTAGAAAAAACTGAGGAATGAAACATGGGAAAGATTTTTTATGTGATGGGAAAAAGCGCATCCGGGAAGGATACGATTTATAAAGAACTGCGGGAACGGATACCGGAATTAAAGACGGTGGTCCTTTATACGACGAGGCCGATCCGGGATGGGGAGACGGAAGGGGTGGAATACCATTTTACGACGGTGGAACGGCTGGATGACTTCCGCAGGGAGAAAAGGCTGATCGAGGAACGGACGTATCAGACAGTGTATGGACCGTGGAGTTATTTTACCGTGGATGACGGGCAGATCTGTCTGGATGACAGGGATTCTTATCTGATGATCGGAACGCTGGAGTCTTATGAGAAGATGAGAGAGTATTTCGGTGAAAATGGGCTGGTTCCTGTCTACATCGAGGTGGATGACGGCGTGAGGCTGGAGCGTGCGCTGGAGCGGGAAAAGGGACAGAAGGAACCGAAGTATAAGGAACTCTGCCGGAGATTTCTGGCGGATGAAGAGGATTTTAAGGAAGAAAACCTGGTAAGATGCGGAATTGACAGGAGATACAGGAATGATGATCTGAGAGTATGCCTGGAGGAGATCTGCAGGGATCTGAAGGCGGTTATGGAACAGGGGGCGGGCAGCAGGGAGTAAGCTGCCCGCATTTGCTGATGTTTGCCGATATTTACTGATGTTTGCCGATGTTCGGATGTTTGTTTGGATATTGGAGTTTGGAGTTTGGAGATTGGAGAGAGGGAAAACGGATGGGTTTTTCTTCTCTTTTTTTCGGATAAATTATGGAGATGCAGCGGCGCTTGAGCCGGCGTTTACATTTTGATAAAGTTTTTTGCAGTGCGATATGGTAGAATGGTGAATAAAAGAAAAAAGGGATGAGACGGCAGATGAAGAACAGGATTTTAGTGGTGGAAGATGAACGGGCAATTTCGGATTTGATCTGCATGAATTTACAGGCAGCAGGATATCTGACCGGAGCGGTCTACAATGGGGACTCCGTGGAGAGATACGTAAATGAGGAGCCGCCGTTTGATCTTGCGCTGGTGGATGTTATGCTGCCTGGAAAGGACGGATTTACGCTGATGGATTTCATGAAACGGAGGGAAATCCCGGTGATTTATCTGACAGCCAGGTCGGATATCACCTCAAAGGTCTATGGACTCCGGATGGGGGCCGAGGATTATATGGTAAAACCGTTTGAGATTATGGAACTTCTGGTGCGCGTGGAGAAGGTTCTGGAGCGCAGCGGAAAGCGCTGTAAGGAAATCACAATTGGTGATGTGACGATCGATCTGGCGGGGCATAAAGTGTATGCCGGGGAAACAATTGTGGGATTAAAGCCTATGGAGTATGATCTGCTGCTGTTCCTGGCACAGAATAAAAATGTGGCGTTCAGCAGGGATCAGCTGCTGGACAGAATATGGGGAAGTGATTTCTTCGGGGAGACGAGGACGGTGGATGTCCATATTGCTCAGCTGAGGAAGAAACTGAACCTGGAACAGACGATCAGGACAATACCGAAACTGGGATACCGGCTGGAGGACAATACATGAAACTGTGGAAAAAACTCACGGTCCTGTTTCTTTTATTTCTCATTTCTTCTCTGGCCGTATGCGGCACCATTACCCTTTACCATACCAGAAAAATTAATATCGACAGGACGGTTTCCAATTATAAACGGCAGCTGGAGGCGGTCTCCTATACGTTTGACCAGTTTGGAGCCAGACAGGAGTTTGAGGAAATGAGTGAAACTGTCCGGAATGCCTATCTTCAGTTTGAGTTTAAGAAGTGCTGCGGTGCGGGATATGCGCTTTTGAAGGATGGCGGCACGGTTATTAATCTAACGGATTATGACATTGTGAATCCGGATGAACTGGATGAGAACGGCATGGTTCAAAGCGTTGAGAAAAAGAAAATCCTGATTCTCAAAAAGGTTCTGCAGGAGATCGAAGGATATGAGATTGTCTCGATTCAGGATATTACGGACACGTACAGGGAGACTGAGAGGCAGCTTGGATTGTATCTGCTCATCTATTTGGCTGTTTCGGCGGCGGCAGCGGTCTGTGTCGCAATGATGGTGAAGCGGCTTCTTAAGCCCCTTAAGGAGCTGGAACAGGCGGCAGGACAGCTCAGCGGCGGAAATTTAAAGGAACGTGTGGAGGTCAGGAGCGGTGATGAGGTAGGGGAGCTGGGGGCTGCATTTAACCGGATGGCTTCTGAAATTGAACATCAGGTGGATGATTTAAAGCTTCTTCTGGGCGCGCTGAACCATGAAATTAAGACACCGATGACCTCTATTATCGGATATTCGGAGAGTCTGATTCATGTAAAGCTTCCGGAGGAACAGCGCCGGACCGCGCTTAACTACATTTATCAGGAGGGGAAGCGGCTGGAGAGTCTCTCTGGAAAGATGATGAGCCTTCTGGGGCTGTATGAGGAGGGGGCGTATGAATTTACATGGATTCCGGCCGAAGCGCTGTTCCAGTGTGTTGAAGAGATGGAAAAAACGTGTGCTAAGGCGCACGGCGTCACTCTTAAGACGGAGTGCCGGGGAAAATGGAACTACCTCGTGGATCCGGTTCTGATGGAGAGTCTGATCGGGAATCTGGTTCAGAATGGGATTCGGGCCTCCGAGCCTGGTGACACGGTTATTATGCGGGATACGGAAGACGGGATGGAGGTTCAGGATTTTGGAAGAGGAATCCCGGAGAGCGAAATCGCCAATATTACGAAGGCATTTTACATGGTGGATAAATCGAGAAGCAGAAAGGAAGGCGGCGCGGGACTGGGGCTTGCCATCTGCGGACAGATTGCTAAGCTGCATCATGCCAGGCTTGAGATTAGGAGCCGCGAGGGGGAGGGGACTGTCGTCCGGATCCATTTTGAGGATGATTACAAAACGTTTACAGGCCGATGAATACTTTGAATTGAGAATTGTTTATGATAGGAGAAGAGGAGGAAACGGTGCGAAGCATCAGATAAAAAAGGAGGATTCGGATGAAACGACAGATCATACTGGTAATGACAGCGGCGCTTTTTCTTGCCGGATGCGGCAGGGCGGCAGAGCCGGTGGTGATTGTTCCAAAGGATGAGGCGGAGAGCCAGTCTGCTCTCTCTGCGGGACAGGAAAATCAGGAGAACACAACAATGAGGGAACAGCTTCATTTGCCGGAACGGTATCAGGCGTCTTTTGAAGAGGGCGGTTTAAGCTTTTTTGCGGATGCGGAAATATCAATTCCTGATGTGACTTCAATCTCGGTGAAGAAGACGGAAGCGGATTATTACTCGATGGAGGAGTATGAGCGGATCAAGGAGTATTTTCGGGACAAGGAAAAAATCGCATGGGGGGAAGAGACGGACCATTCTGCGGTCAAAGGGCTGAAGGCTTCAGGCAGCAGGGCTCTCGTTGAGGGCAAGGAGTATTTCATCTCCTATTATTGGAACGGTGATGGAAAAAATGAGGACTATGCCTACAGCAACAGTATATCAGAGGGGGTAGGCGCTGCATTCAGAGAAGTCTACGACTATGAGACCATTCCGGAGGAACTTCAGTCTGAGGAGGAGTGGGCGAAGATGCGGAATGAGGCGGAAACTCTGATGGGGAATCTGGGATATGGAAAGATGAAGCTGGTTTCTGAGAAATGGATCGAAGGGACGCGGTCAAAACCGGATGACTCCTGGGAAGAACCGACGTATATGCGTGTGTTTGGTTTCTCCCTGGCGCCGGATGGAATCGGCGCACCGGCCTACCATCAGGTAAAAAGGCAGGACGGCTACGCTGGGTATCAGCAGTATGCGACACTTGCCTATACCCAGGATGGAAGCTTAAACGGAATTGGTCTGGAGAACAAGGAGCGGATCATCGGCGATTCGAAGGAGCGCGTATTTTTGCTGCCGTTCTCTGAGGTGGCGTCGATCTTTGAATCGGTGGAAAAGAGCAGCTATGAGGACTATTTTCTGTACGGCGGCACGTTTGCCGATGAGCGGAAGGTGACGCTTCGGGTGAAAGAGGCACGACTTGGATATATGGGGATTCACGACGTGAGAAACGGGGAACGGGAGAAGGAAGGGAAGATGATACCCGTGTGGGATTTCCTGGGAAGTGTGTCTGTTGAGTATCTAAAGGAGGGGAAATCGGTAGGGAAGGAGACTTACAGTCAGCCGGATCTTTCACTTATGACAATCAATGCAATGGACGGAAGCGTCATGGAGCGGAGAGATATGGGGAAGTAAACGTAACAGTTCAGGCGGGGATGTCTGACTGTTAAAAAACAGACGGAAATGGGAATGTGGTTCTGGACAGATCAGGGGATTGCGTGTAGTATTAAGGTAATTATTATACGGATCAGGAGGTAAGGGACGAAAATCATGGGAAGTATCTTTATTCAGTTTCCAAAGGGAAAAAAGAAGGCGCTGACGTTAAGCTATGACGACGGAGTGGAACAGGATATCCGTCTGATCGAAATCATGAAGCAGCATGGATTAAAGGGCACATTTAACTTAAACAGCGGGCTTTATGCGGAAGAGGGTACGGTATACCCGCCGGGTACGGTGCACAGAAGGATGACGGAAAAGGCGGTGACGGAGGTCTACGGCGGCAGCGGTATGGAGGTGGCGGTTCACGGGCTGACACATCCGTTTCTGGAGCAGCTTCCGGTGAATCTCTGTACGGCGGAGGTGATGAAGGACCGGGAGAATCTGGAGCGGCAGTTTCATACAATTGTCAGGGGTATGGCTTATCCCTTCGGTACTACCAGTGACAGGGTGGTCGATACGCTTGTGCAGGCGGGAATCGCCTATGCGAGAACAACGGTTTCGACATGGGATTTCCGGCTTCCGTCCGACTGGCTCCGTCTGACGGCCACGTGCCATCACCGGGATGAGCGTCTGATGGAGCTGGCGGGAAAATTTGTGGAGGAGACGCCAAAGTACGGCTCCTGGCTGTTCTATCTCTGGGGACACAGCTATGAGTTTGAGGCTGATGGGAACTGGGATGTGATTGAGAGATTTGCTGCGTATACCGGAAACCGGGATGAGATCTGGTATGCGACAAACCTGGAGCTGTATGATTACATGACGGCGTACGACCGGCTGCTGTTCAGCGCGGATGGGTCTATGGTGTGGAATCCTGCCGCAGTGGACGTATATTTTGAGAAGGACGGGATTTCTTACCGGGTGAAGGCTGGTGAGAGGATGGAACTGAATTAAATGCTTAAGACGGCTGCCGTATGGGGCCGTCTGTTTCTTTTTGTGCGGGAAATGACAGGAGACGCCCTCTTATGGGAATTACCAGCACTTATTTCTTGTGAGTATGAATTTTATATGCTATAATAAATCCGTATATTTTGAGACGGAGGTGCCCCAATGCCAGGATTTAACGATATAATCGGTCATGAGATGATAAAGGAACATTTTAAGAAGGCTATAGAGACAAATCATGTATCTCATGCGTATATTCTGACAGGTGAGGCAGGAATGGGACGTAAGTCGCTGGCGAATGCATTTGCCATGACGCTTCTCTGTGAAAAGGGGAAGAAGGAACCGTGTATGCAGTGCCACGCCTGCAAGCAGGTGATGAGCGGCAACCATCCGGACTTGATTTTTGTAAATCATGAAAAGCCGAACAGCATCGGCGTTGACGATATCAGGGAACAAATTAATGATACAATCATGGTACGGCCCTACAGCAGCTATTATAAGATCTACATCGTAGATGAAGCGGAAAAGATGACGGCACAGGCGCAGAATGCCCTGCTTAAGACCATCGAGGAACCGCCGTCCTATGCGATTATCATGCTGCTGACTACGAATCAGGAGGCATTTCTGCCGACGATTCTTTCCAGATGCGTGCAGTTAAAGCTGAAGCCGCTTCAGGACAGCGTAGTCAGGACGTATCTGATGGAATCTCTGGGGATTCCCGAGGTGAAGGCGGAGATTTACGCCGCGTTTGCGAGAGGAAATCTGGGAAAGGCGATCCATCTGGCCTCTTCGGAGGATTTTCAGCTGATGTATACCGAGCTTCTGCATATGCTGAAGCATTTGAAGGATATGGATATTACGGAGCTTCTGGACTATATCAAGAAGCTGAAGGATGAGAGTCTGGACATCTATGACTGCCTCGATTTTATGCAGCTATGGTACCGGGATGTGCTGATGTATAAGGTGACACAGGATATTAATCTTCTGGTGTTTAAGGAAGAGTATAATACAATTAAGGAAATGAGCGCCTCCAGCGCCTACGATGGGATTGAAAAGATTCTCCAGTCCATTGATAAGGCGGGGATCAGGCTGAATGCCAATGTGAATATGGAACTGGCCATGGAGCTCATGTTACTGGTAATGAAGGAGAACTGATTGATGATAAAAGTGATTGGTGTAAGATTCCGCAATGCGGGGAAGATCTATTATTTCGATCCGGCCGGCAGGGAGATTCATACGGGTGACCACGTGATTGTGGAGACGGCGAGAGGGATTGAATACGGTTATGTAGTGCTGGGAAGCAGAGAGGTGCCGGATGACAAGGTCGTCCAGCCGCTTAAGTCTGTGATCCGGATGGCGACGAGAGAAGACGAGGATGTGGAGTTAAAAAACCACGACAAGGAAAGGGAAGCGTTCCGGATCTGTAAGGAAAAGATCAGGAAACACGGGCTTCAGATGAAGCTGATCGATGCGGAATATACCTTCGACAACAACAAGGTGCTGTTTTACTTTACCGCGGATGGAAGAATCGATTTCCGCGAACTGGTGAAGGATCTGGCATCGGTATTTAAAACGAGAATCGAGCTTCGTCAGGTCGGCGTCAGAGACGAGACGAAGATTGTGGGAGGAATCGGTATCTGCGGCAGACCGCTGTGCTGCCACTCTTACTTATCGGAGTTTATCCCTGTTTCAATCAAGATGGCGAAGGAGCAGAACCTGTCGCTGAATCCGACGAAGATCTCCGGTGTCTGCGGAAGGCTCATGTGCTGTCTGAAGAATGAGGAAGAGACGTACGAGGACTTAAACAGCAAGCTTCCGAATGTGGGGGATTATGTGACCACGGACGACGGACTGAAGGGTGAGGTTCACTCGGTCAGCGTGCTTCGTCAGCTGGTGAAGGTCATCGTCATCACGAAGGATGAGAAGGAAATCAGAGAATACCGTGTGGATCAGCTGAAGTTTAAACCGAGGCGGCGCAAGGATAAAGGCTCTGTAGCGGATGCAGAGCTGAAGGCTCTGGAAGCCCTTGAGAAGAAGGAAGGGAAATCCAAGTTAGATGATAATTGAGCTTAAGGATGAGGAACGGCTTGATGATTTACAGAGAAACGGCTATCAGATCATACAGAAGAAGGACGGGTTCTGCTTCGGTATGGACGCGGTGCTTTTATCCGGTTTCGCGGCGGTGAAGCCGGGGGAAAAGGCCATCGATCTGGGAACCGGGACGGGAATTATCCCGATTCTTCTGGAAGCGAAATATGAAGGCGAACATTATACGGGGCTGGAGATTCAGGATGAGGTGGCGGAGATGGCCGCGCGCAGCGTGGCGCTCAATCACCTGGAAGAGAAGGTCTCGATCGTAAAGGGCGATATCAAGGAAGCCAGCCGGCTGTTTGGCGCGGCTTCCTTTGACGTGGTGACCTCGAATCCGCCCTATATGAACGATGCCCATGGACTTAAAAATCCCGATCTGCCCAAGGCGATCGCCCGCCATGAGGTGCTCTGTACGCTGGACGATGTGGCGAGGGAGGCGGCTAAGCTTCTGCGGCCGGGCGGGCGCTTCTACATGGTGCACCGGCCTCACCGTCTGATAGAAATTATTACGGCGCTGACGAAGTATAAGCTGGAGCCGAAGCGGATGAAGATGGTCCATCCATTTGTGGACAAAGAGGCCAATATGGTCCTGATAGAAGCCGTGCGCGGCGGTAAATCCATGATTAAGGTGGAGGCGCCGATTGTGGTATATCGGGAGCCGGGGGTGTATACGCAGGAGATTTATGATATTTACGGGTATTGAGAAAATGCTCATTATGGTATCTGATTATGGTTGTTAGACGGACAGGACTGATTCCTACAAAGGCAGTCCTGTTTATTTTTTTGCCGTTATTATCTGTAAATAGTATTTTTAGTTTCCAATTTTGGATAAAGATTATGAATTTTGGGATTGGAGTAAGAATAATGAATGCTTATAATTAAGCCATAACAATTCAGGAGGTTGATAGGATTATGAAATTAAAAAAGTGTGCATCTCTGGTAATGGCAGCGGCAATGGTATTGGGGACATTAAGTGGGTGTGGAAGTACAGGGGGTACGGCAAAGAGCAGCGAGGCAGGTTCCGCGGATACGACGGCAGAAAACTCACAGGAGAGTAAGGAAAGCAAGGAGAAGCAGTCAGGCGGTAATTTAGTGGTCTATTCTGCTTGTAATGATCAGATCCTTAACACGCTGATCCCGTTATTTGAAGAGGAGACAGGCATCAAAGTAGAGCTTCTGGCTGGCGGTACCAGCGAAATGTTAAAGAGAATCCAGTCAGAATCGGTTAATCCATACTGCGACGTGATGCTCGGCGGAACAGAATCCATGTTCTATGATTTTATGGATTATTTTGAGGATTACACCTCGGTAAACGATGAGTTCATGCTGGATGGGCACCACTGTGTACAGGGAAAACTGACTCCTATCAATATGGATTCTGCGGTAATTATGTGGAATAAGAATCTGATCGGAGATATCCAGGTAAACAGCTACAAGGATTTTTTAAATCCGGAGCTTAAAGGGAAAATCGCTCTTCCGGATCCGGCCAGCTCCGGAAATGGAGTCAGCACGATTGCAGACATGGCATGGATCTACAATGACCATGAATGGGAAGGCGAGGCAGGCTGGAACTTTGTGACAGATTTCATTAAGCAGCTGGATGGCAAGGTGGCAGCCAGCTCGGGCAATGCTCACAAGAGTGTGGCAGACGGAGAGAATACGGTGACGGTTACTTATGAAGGCGCTGCTTTTGCTTATTTGAAGGATGGCGCCGATGTAGCAATCTCCTATCCTTCGGAGGGAGTGATTCCGGGGCAGGCGGTTTCTGCAATCATAAAGGACTGCAAAAATCAGGAGAATGCCAAGATATTTATTGATTTTGTGACGAGCGCGGAGGTTCAGGATTTATTTGGTACGGAGTTTATGAGCCGTCCTGTAAGAGAGGGCGCAAAAGTGGCTGATTTTATTCCTGACGCTGACAGCATTACCTATATTGAGCGTGATCCAAACGAGATTGCGGAACATAAGGCTAATGTTATTGATACGTTTAATGAGATTTTCGCAGAGGTGCAGTAATAGATGAGCGTAGAGATTACATTTCATGAATTAGTAAAAAAGTATGGGCAGAATACCGTGATTCCCAAACTGGATCTGAAAATCAGAAAGGGTGAATTTTTCACCCTTCTGGGCCCATCAGGATGCGGAAAAACAACGCTTCTGCGTATGGTAGCCGGATTTAACAGTATTGAAGGCGGCACAATTTCCTTTAATGACCGGGTAATTAATGATCTAGACGCCGGCAAGCGTAATATAGGCATGGTATTTCAGAATTATGCGGTCTTTCCCCATCTGACGGTAGCTGGAAATGTCCGGTTTGGCCTGGATAATCGTAAAGTTTCAAAGGCGGAGGCACAGAAGCGGGTAGAGGAAGTACTTAAGGTTGTAAAAATTGATAATTTGAAAGACCGGCTTCCACAGAATATGTCCGGTGGCCAGCAGCAGAGAATTGCACTGGCACGCGCAATTGTAATCGAGCCGGATGTTCTGTTAATGGATGAGCCCCTTTCCAATCTGGATGCAAAGCTGCGGGTGGAGATGCGGGATGTCATTAAGGAACTGCAGCATAAGGTAGGTATAACAACAATCTATGTAACCCATGACCAGGAAGAAGCCATGGCTGTCTCTGACAGGATCGCCGTTATGAAGGACGGGGTGATCCAGCAGGTAGGCAGACCGCGCAGCATCTATCACCGGCCAGCCAACATTTTTGTTGCGACCTTTATTGGAAGCTCCAATATAATTCATGGCCGTCTTTTGCGGGGGGATTTTGGATATCGGATACAAATTGGAGAATATGTAAATCCTATAGAGGGAATCGAGGAGCAGAAGGTTAAGGACGAGGCGGTTTTAGTTTCCATCAGACCGGAAGATTTCGTAATCAGCAAAGATCAGAGCGGGCTGAAAGGGCGTGTGATATCCAGCGTATTTTTAGGGAACTCCACAAGGTATGATATTGAACTGGAAACAGGGGATGTCGTGATGCTGATGGAGGAGTCCACGGAGACGGATCATCTGATTCCTGACAGCAAAGTGTACTTAAAGGTAAAAACTGAAAAAATCAATGTCTATGACAGGGAAGGAAATGTCAATTATTCGAAAGGAGTCGTGAGCGATCTTGAGTAGAAGAAAAAATCTGGATATTTGGACCGTAGTCACGCTTCTGGTATGGTGTCTCTATATTCTGTTCATGTTCTTTCCTCTGTTTAATCTGTTTAAATCCAGTGTGGTAGATCCTCAGACGGGGACATTTACCATGGCCTACTTTCAACGGTTCTTCAGTAAAAAGTATTATATGAATACGATTGGAAACAGCTTTAAGGTAACCTTATGTGTGACGGTTCTGGCTGTGGTCATAGCCACGCCTCTTGCTTATGTTATAACGACGATAAAAATTAAGGGGGCCGAGTGGATCCGGGTTCTGATTCTTATTTCTTCGATGTCTGCGCCCTTTATCGGTGCTTATTCCTGGATTTTAATGTTCGGAAGAAACGGAAGCTTCACCAATCTGTTTAAACATGTATTTGGGATTCAGGTGCCGGATATTTATAGGTTTAAGGGAATTGTGGTGGTGCTGACCTTACAATTGATACCGCTGGTCTTTACTTACGTGTCCGGAGCGCTTAAGAACATGGATAACTCCCTTTTGGAGGCGGCCGAGAGCATGAATTGTACCGGCATAAGAAAGATGTGCAAAGTTACGATTCCGCTGATTCTTCCGACTATACTGGCAGCAGCAATTCTGGTATTCATGCGGGCGCTTGCGGACTTTGGTACGCCTATGCTGATTGGCGAGGGGTATAAGACGATTCCTGTATTAGTCTACAATGAGTTTATGGGGGAAAATGGCGGCGATGTCGGCTTCGCATCCGCAATCAGCATTATGACAATCCTTTTTACCACAGCGGCATTTCTGCTTCAGAAGGTGGTTTCCAAGAAACTGTCATACAGCCAGGGCGCATTAAATCCGATTCAGGCAGAAAAAGCGGCAGGAATTAAAAATGCAGCAGCTCACATATTTGTGTATGCGTATCTGCTGATCGCCCTTCTTCCGCAATTCTGCATCATAGAGACATCTTTCCGCAATACGGAAGGCATCGTCTTTAAAGCAGGCCATTCGCTGGGAAGCTATGTCTCGGCTTTTTCGAAAATGGGGCTTGCCATACGGAATTCTCTGACGCTGGGACTGATTGCTCTGGTATTTATTGTTTTTCTTTCCGTTCTGATCGCATATGTGACGGTCAGAAGGCCGGGGATTCTGACCGGGGGGCTGGATATAGCAACCATGTTTCCGTACATTGTTCCGGGTTCTGTACTCGGTATTTCCCTGATTACCGCGTTTAATCAAAAGCCTCTGATGATCGCAGGAACGGCGGCCATTATAGTGGTGGCGTTTACAATTAAGCGAATGCCATATACCATCCGTTCCAGCGCTGCAATCCTGAGGCAGACGGGAATCAGCGTGGAAGAGGCGTCGCTCAGTCTGGGCGCTTCCAAAATAAAAACATTTTTCCGGGTAACGCTGCCGATGATGGGAGCCGGTGTCATATCGGGAGCCATTATGAGCTGGATAACGATTATCACAGAATTAAGTTCTTCTATCCTGCTGTATACAGGCAAGACAAAGACGATGACGATTGCCATATATTCGGAGGTTATTCGCGGAAATTACGGTATTGCGGCGGCGTTGTCCACCATCTTGACAGTAATTACAATATGTTCTATCTTTATATTATTTAAGGTAACCGGCACAAGAGAGATATCGATGTAACAGGAATACAACAACGGGAGAACGCAGATGACTGGATCAGGAGCTGGTAAAGGGTTTGAGTATAATATACGAAAGAATTTTCTGATAACGGCTATTATACCACTTGCCGTTTTACTGGCTCTTTTTATTCTGTTTATTGGATTTTTCAATGAGATCTCTATCCGTGGAAGGACGGAAAGGGCGGCGGAGAATGTCCGGCAGAAAATTCAGCAGATGGATCACTTTTACCGCTCTGTGTGTGAGAATCAGGCGCAGGATGAGGGATTAAAAGGTTTTTTGCGGTCAGGAGCGGGAAGCAACCGCGTATTTGAGGACTACTACAGGATTATCAACCAGTCGGAAAGTAAGTTCCAGATCTGCGTTCTTGATTCTGAACAGAATGTAATATTAAAATCCGGAAGTAAGGATAATTTTGAAGTGAATTATTCCTTTCTTCCTCTCTTTCGTATTGCATCGGAAGAAGATAACAAGGTGGTGAGGATTTATTATCAGGAGAACCATGATACCGTCGCACAGACGGGGTATTATGGGTATGGGACCGTAATCTATGAAGAGGGAGAACTTCTGGGATATCTGGTCTATTATGCGGATAATAAAGAACTGCGGGAACTGCTGCTGAAGCAGGGGGCAGAGGAAGTAGTCGTGACTAATCAGTTCGACACGGTACTCGTAACTACCAGTGAGAATGCCAGGACCAGTTTAAATAAGCTGGCGTATAAAGCAAATTCCCATGGACAGGTATCAATACAGGGCGATTTATTTCAGATGGGCTGCAAATCGATGGAGCAGGAGGGGCTTAACATCTATGCTTTAAATCAAAAGGGATATGAGGGCTATATTGGCACCCTTATATGCTTCAGCCTTCTCGTCCTGATCTTAATCACTGTCCTGCTTCTGAAGCTGTCAAGGACCATGAGCAGGAAGGTGACAGAACCGATTGGCGCCATGCTGGATGCCATCAGGGAGACGAGTGACGGAAAGTTTGATATCAGCCTGGAGCTGGGAACCGGGGATGAATTCGATACTCTGGCAAAGGAATACAGCTCTATGGTAAAAAAGGTGGATGCGCTGATAGAATCCAACAAGAGTATGGCGGAGCTGCAGCGTCAGGCAGAGTTTAAAATGATAAGAAACCAGTTTAATCCCCACTTTATATTTAATGTTCTTGAAACCTTGAGGTATACCGTCTTTGTCAGCCCTGCCGAGGCGGAAAAAATGATACTGAGCCTGTCAAAATTTCTGCGCTATAATTTATATAATCAGGATAAATTCGTGCCTCTCAAAGAAGATATCGAGCATTTAGAGGATTATCTGATGCTTCATAAAGCCAGGTTCCAGGAGCGCCTGACCTATGAAATCTCTGTGGAAGAGGAAGCCGGACAGATATTTGTACCGAAGTTCTTTTCACAGCCGCTGGCAGAGAATTCCGTAAAATATGGCTTTCAACACCGCGATCAGTTTCATATTGCGGTCCATGCGGCAATCGTGGAGGACAGGCTGATTATGAAAATTGAAGATAATGGAGGAGGAATGACGGAGGAACGTTATCTTCAGGTTATGGAACATCTGGCCAGCAGGGAATATCCCGATGACCATGTGGGACTGTATAATGTAAACCGGACGTTACAGCTGACCTATGGGGAGAAGTATGGAATCAGGCTGGAAAACCGGAGTGGTGACGGCTTAACTGTTTTTATTGAGATACCGGCGCAGAAATCCTGAATGGGGGGACGGACATGTACAAGGTATTGTTGGTTGAAGATGAGAAAATGATTCGAAAGGGCCTTGCCTATAATTTTGACTGGATTGGCTGTGACTGCACAATCGTAGGGGAAGCGGGCAATGGCGAGGAGGGCGTGGAGATGATTCGCAGCCTTAACCCGGATATTGTTGTGACCGATGTGGGGATGCCTATTAAAAATGGAATCCAGATGCTGGAAGAGACCATGGAAGCTTACGGGTATGAGGCAATTATTCTGTCTGTTTATGATGAGTTTCATTACGCCAAGGCGGCTATGCATTTAGGGGTGGCGGAATATTTAATTAAACCGCTGGAGTATGAGCAGCTAAAAAAAGCGCTGGAGAAAGCCAAGGCACAATGCCGGATGAAACAGCATTTCAGCGATGCGGAGACTAAGACCAGGGAAGCGCTGGAGCGCGATGTGTTTGATTTTAAAATTGTATTGCCGGAGCAGTCTTATTCTCCCAGAACAAGGGTGATGGTTACCTATATCAGGGATAACTACCAGAAGAAAATCAGTATCAATGATTTGATTGAGCCGCTTCAGACCAGCGCCACCTATTTAAACCAGCTTTTTAAGAAGGAAACGGGATTCCCGTTTAATGATTTTTTAAACCGTTACCGAATTCAGATGGCGATTCAAAAACTGAAGGAGGATGACTGTAAGATTTATAATGTAGCTGTGGAGTGTGGATTTAAGGAGTATAAGTACTTTATCAATGTATTTAAAAAGTATACGGGAATCCTGCCGAGTGCATTTGTAGCGTATTATCAGAAAAAAGGAGATTCATAATGGATGAGATGACAGAGAAAAAAAAGGGAGTCTTCGCAGAAGATTTCCTGTGGGGCGGCGCGGTGGCTGCGCATCAGCTGGAAGGCGGTTACCTGGAGGGAGGAAAAGGGTTAAGTATTATGGATGTGACCACTGGCGGAGATGTGCACACCTTAAGACGCTTTACCCATAAGGTCCTTCCGGGCGAAAATTATCCAAACCATGAGGCAATAGATTTTTACCACAGGTATCGGGAGGACATCCGCCTGTTTGCAGAGATGGGATTTAAGTGTTTTCGGACCAGCATTGCGTGGACCAGGATTTTCCCTCTGGGCGATGAGGAAGAGCCGAATGAGGATGGACTGCGTTTCTATGATGACCTCTTTGACGAATGTCTGAAATATGGAATACAGCCGGTGATTACACTGAGCCATTTTGAGATGCCGCTCCATCTGGCAGAGCATTACGGGGGATGGCGGAACCGGAAGCTGATTGACTTTTTTGTACATTTTGCAGTTGTATGTTTTGAACGATATAAAAATAAAGTAAAATACTGGATGACATTTAATGAAATTAATAACCAGGCAAACTACTGGAGTGATTTTCTGGTGTATTCGGATTCCGGAATACAGTACAGCGAGGGTGAAGAACGGGAAGAGGTCATGTACCAGGCGGCACACTATGAACTGGTAGCCAGTGCGCTTGCAGTTTTAAAGGGACATGAGATAAACCCGGATTTTCTGATCGGCTGTATGCTGAGTGTGACTCCGGTTTATCCTAAGACGTGCCGGCCTGAAGATATCATGATGGCCGAGAAAGCCATGCAGAGAAAGTACTACTTTGGAGATGTGCATGTAAAGGGAGCGTACCCTCCGGGAATACCGGCGTATTGGAAACAGAAGGGATTTTCCATTGATTGCACTGAAGAGGATCTGGAGATTTTGCGCGGCGGCTGTGTGGATTATGTGGGGTTCAGCTATTATATGTCCTATACCACAGAATATCGGGAGCATTCGCCGGAATATGCATTTTGCGAACGGGATGATCTGATAACGAACCCATATGTAGAACAGTCGGACTGGGGCTGGCAGATCGATCCTGTGGGGCTTCGGTATGCACTTAACTGGCTTACGGACCGTTATGATGTCCCTTTATTTATCGTTGAAAACGGGCTGGGGGCATACGACCAGGAGGATGCAGACGGGAAGATTTGCGACGACTACAGAATTGACTATTTAAAACGCCATATTGAAGAGATGAGGAAGGCGATAGATCAGGACGGTGTACGGCTGATGGGCTATACTCCATGGGGCTGTATCGATCTGGTAAGCGCAGGAACCGGGGAAATGGATAAACGCTACGGATTCATATATGTAGATAAACACAATGACGGAAGCGGAGATTTGAGCAGGAAGCCGAAGAAGTCATTTTACTGGTATAAGAAAGTTATTGCCAGCAATGGGGAGGATTTGGAGAATTAGGTGAATATGGCAGGGCGGAGAACCAGGGGATTGGTGTTTTCCGCCCTGCCATATTTTCGCCTTTCCTTGAAAAGTCCCGCCCTCTGTGTTAAAGTATATCTACTAATGATAGAAGAAACAGGCCGGTCAAACGGCCCGAAAAATAGCAGAAAAGTTGGAAAAGAAGATGGAAGAACAGGTAAAGGATCAGAAAACAGGAAAGCTGTATCTATGTGCGACGCCTATTGGGAATCTGGATGATATTACCCTGCGGGTTTTGAATACATTAAAGGAAGTGGACTTGATTGCGGCGGAGGACACCCGGCACAGCATTAAGCTGTTAAACCACTTTAATATTAAGACGCCCATGACCAGCTATCATGAATACAACAAGGTGGACAAGGCCAGATATCTGGTGGAGCAGATGAAAAATGGAGTTTCCATCGCATTAATTACAGATGCGGGAACACCGGGAATCTCTGATCCGGGCGAAGAATTGGTGAGGCAGTGCCATAAGGCGGGAGTACCGCTTACATCTCTGCCCGGGCCTGCGGCATGCATTACGGCTCTGACCATATCGGGACTGGCAACGAGGCGTTTCTGCTTTGAGGCATTTCTCCCTTCTGATAAGAAGGAAAAACAGTGGATTTTAGAGGAGCTGAAGCGGGAGACGAGAACGATCATTATATATGAAGCGCCCCACCGGCTTGTCAGGACGCTGGAGGAACTGAGAGTGGCCCTGGGAAACCGGAGAATCACCATATGCAGGGAACTGACGAAACGGTATGAGACGGCGTTTCAGACTACGTTTGAAGATGCGCTGGCGGCCTATGAGACGGAGGATCCGAGAGGCGAGTGCGTCATTGTTATCGAAGGGAAGAGTATCGGTGAAATAAAGGAAGAACGGATGAAATCGTTTGAGGAGATGTCTCTGGAAGAGCATATGGATCTGTATGAGAAGCAGGGAATTGAACGAAAAGAGGCCATGCGTATGGTGGCGAAGGACCGGGGAATCAGTAAACGGGATGTCTACCAGCAGCTGATGAAGTAAGAGGATCCGGATATGGTGTGTAACATGATATGCCTCGATATTGACGGCACGATATTAAACAGCAGACATGAGATTACCTCTCATACCGTCTGTACGGGATATCGGAAGAGATACGAATTAACAGTTAAAGATGCAAAGAGGCTGGATTCCAAAGATCCGGCCTCTTTGCATCCTGGTGTTGGGGTAATACCTGGAATACATGTTCATTTATCGAAGCAATGGGAGATTCCCTGTCAGCTTATTCACCGCTTTTTTAGGTCCGCAGATGGCAATACCGAGATAGGAGAAGGTATCTTCCTCGGTGGCGGCAGCCTTATCGATAAATTCATCGTAGGTCTTGCAGCTCTGTGCCGTGTCGGAGAAATCCACCACAGTCAGTTCCGCATATTCTGGCCGGTAAAGCTGTTTCCGGAGCTCCCGTATTTTGGCTCCGTCAGCCTTTAGTATGGGGACAGGGAACTGGATGATGCCCCGGTGGGAGCAGCCTGTCTTGTCCGTGACGTCAGGCCCCACGGTATCCGGCATCTCTTTGCCAAGCGTGATTCCCATAATTCCGGCGGTGTTGGCAATCAGGCCGGTGGGGAGTGTCTCGTCGATGACCATGACACATTTTTCGTTCTGTAAATCCATTTGTCTTACTTCCTTTTCTGTTTGTTGTTCTATTTTACCATTTGTCCGAAAAAATTTCTTGAACGATGTGGCATATCACAGGCGGCTGTTATTTTAAAAATTTTTCTTGACAAACGAATCGGGATTGTATAGAATTGGTTTGAATATCAAAATATTTGAAACGAAAAATATCAGAGACAGGTGAAAACCACGGGTTTTCCCATTTACCTGGATGTGTGAATCACAGCACGAATGGGGGAAATTATGACGACTAGAATTATAGGAACAGGTTCGGCTGTACCGAAACAGGTGGTAACCAATGATGATCTGGCAAAGATCGTGGATACCAGCGACGAATGGATCAGACCGAGAACCGGAATCCGGGAAAGAAGGATTGCGGCAGCAGAATCAGGAACCTCCGATCTGGCGGCGGAGGCGGCGAAGCTGGCGATTGAACAATCCGGAATAAAACCGGAAGAACTGGACATTATCGTCCTTGCCACTTCCTCGGGAGACTGCTGTTTTCCAAATGGTGCCTGCGAGGTACAGGCCGCGGTCGGCGCGGTCAATGCGGTGGCGTTTGACTTAAGCGCCGCGTGTTCGGGATTTGTCTTCGCTTTAAACACGGTACATAGCTTTTTGACGGCGGGAATCTACCGGACGGGGCTTGTGATCGGAGCGGATACACTCAGCAAGCTGGTGGACTGGAACGACCGGGGCACCTGCGTTCTCTTCGGAGACGGTGCGGGAGCGGCTGTCGTGAGGGCAGAGGACACCGGAATCATGGGGCTGACCATGGGTGCGGACGGAACGAAAGGCGACGTTCTGAAATGCGGCGGACGCACTACGGGAAATTTCCTGACAGGAAAGAAACCGGAATTAGGCTATATGACCATGGATGGCCAGGAAGTTTTTAAATTTGCGGTTAAGACCGTGCCGGAGGCAATTAAGAAGACGATTGCCGGGAGCGGAACCGAATTAGAAGAAATTAAATATTTTATTCTGCATCAGTCCAATTACCGGATTTCCGAATCCATAGCGAAAAGACTTAAATTACCGATGGAAAAGTTTCCAGCGAATTTAGAGCGGTATGGTAATACTTCCGGAGCGTCGGTGCCCATCCTTTTAGATGAGCTGAACCGCGAAGGAAAATTGAAACCGGGCGACAAATTGCTTTTAGCCGGTTTTGGTGCAGGGTTGACCTGGGGAACCACTCTTCTGGAGTGGTAATTAAAAAGACTAATACTTTGAAAATCAAAGTAATTAGATAAATATTAAAAAATCAATGGAATAAAAGATGGAAAATGAAGAGGAGAATGAAACCATGTTAGAGAAGATGAAAGAAATTATCGCAGAGCAGTTAAATGTAGACGCAGAGGCCGTATTGGCAGAGTCTTCCTTTAAAGAGGATTTAGGAGCGGATTCCCTGGATTTATTCGAACTTGTTATGGCTCTGGAGGATGAGTATTCAGTCGAGATTCCTTCTGAGGATTTAGAGAAGCTGACGACCGTAAACGCGGTTATGGACTACTTAAAAGCAAAGGGCGTGGAAGGCTGATGAATACCAGAATAACGGAACTTTTAGGAATTAAACACCCGATTATTCAGGGTGGAATGGCCTGGGTTGCGGAACATCATCTGGCGGCGGCTGTATCGGAAGCTGGCGGGCTGGGACTGATCGGCGGTGCAAACGCACCGGCCGAGGTGGTCAGAGAGGAGATCCGCAAGGCAAAAGCGCTGACAAAGAAACCAATCGGAGTCAATGTCATGCTGCTGAGCCCTCATGCCGATGAGATAGCAAAGGTAGTCGTGGAGGAAGGAATCGGTGTGGTAACCACCGGAGCCGGAAACCCGGAGAAATATATTGAGATGTGGAAGGCCGCCGGGGTCAAAATTATACCGGTTGTGGCTTCTGTAGCACTGGCTAAGAGAATGGAGCGCTACGGCGCGGATGCGGTTGTGGCGGAAGGATGCGAATCCGGCGGCCATATCGGCGAGCAGACAACGATGACACTGGTTCCTCAGGTCGTGGACGCTGTATCCATACCGGTTATTGCGGCCGGCGGTATCGGTGACGGACGCGGAATCGCCGCGGCATTTATGCTCGGAGCAGAGGCGGTACAGATCGGTACGAGATTTGTGGTTTCGGATGAATCCATTGTGCACGAGAACTACAAGCAGCGCATTATCAAGGCAAAGGACATCGATTCGGCGGTTACGGGACGTTCCCACGGCCATCCGGTCAGATGCTTAAGGAATCAGATGACCAGGGAATACGTAAAGCTGGAGCAGGAAGGCAAGAGCTTCGAGGAACTGGAATACTTAACTCTCGGAAAGCTGAGAGAGGCCGTACAGGAAGGCGATATCACGAACGGTACCGTCATGGCAGGCCAGATCGCAGGTATGATTTATAAGACACAGACCTGTAAGGAAATGATTGATGAGATGATGGAACAGGCGGAGAAACTGCTGAACCGATAATTGAAAAAGGAGTTACGGATTATGAGCAAGACTGCATTTATTTTCCCGGGACAGGGCGCACAGTACTGTGGAATGGGCCAGGATTTTTATGAGAATACAAAGACCGGAAAAGAGCTCTTTGACATGGCGTCAGAGCTGCTTGGCTTTTCCGTGCCGGAGCTGTGTTTTGAGAAGAACGACAGACTGGATATCACGGAATACACACAGGCTGCCATGGTAACCACCAGCATCGCCATGATGCGTGTCCTGGAAGAGGCAAAAGGCGTGAAGCCCGATGTGGCTGCCGGACTGAGCCTGGGAGAATACCCTGCACTTGCCGCCGCGGGCGTGATGAGCGACGCGGATGCGATCCGTACCGTAAGACAGAGGGGAATCCTCATGCAGGAGGCGGTTCCGGTTGGACTCGGAGCCATGGCCGCCATCCTGGCCCTCGACGCGTCTAAGATTGAAGAAGTGATAAGCGCGATCGACGGCGTTTCCATCGCCAACTACAACTGCCCGGGCCAGATCGTGATCTCCGGACGGAAGGAAGCCGTGGAAGCGGCCAATGAGAAGCTCCTGGAAGCTGGTGCAAAGCGTGCCGTTCTGTTAAATGTCAGCGGACCGTTCCATTCTGCCATGCTTGCGGAAGCCGGACGGAAGCTGGGCGAGGTTCTGGCCGATGCCCGCATCAACACCCCGGTTATCCCGTATGTGGCTAATGTCACGGCTCAGTATGTGACGAAAGCAGAGGATGTGAGACCGCTTTTAGAGAGACAGGTGTCTTCTTCCGTCAGATGGCAGCAGAGTGTGGAAACCATGCTGCAGGATGGAGTGGATACATTTATAGAAATCGGGCCGGGAAAGACTCTGGCCGGATTCATGAGAAAGATAACAAGAGATGTAAAAGTCATTAATATAGAAAAACTGGAAGATATTGAAAAGCTATAGCGAGGAGGATGCCGGAATGTTAGAAGGAAAAACAGCTGTTGTGACCGGAGCCGGAAGAGGAATCGGGCGGGCGATCGCGCTCCGTCTGGCCGCGGAAGGCGCGACCGTCATTGTCAATTATAATGGTTCCGCGAAACGTGCGGAAGAAGTGGTAAATGAGATTACGGCAGGCGGAGGCCATGCGGAGGCCATCCAGTGCAGCGTGTCTGATTTTGAGAGCGTTGCGGCTATGATGGACGGCGTCATAAAGAAGTATGGCTCTATCGATATTCTGGTAAATAACGCCGGAATCACGAAGGATAATCTGCTGATGAAGATGTCCGAGGGCGATTTCGACGCAGTTATCGATACCAACTTAAAGGGCGTATTTAACTGCATGAAGCATGTAGCCCGCCAGATGATCAAACAGAGAGGCGGCAGAATCATCAATATTTCTTCCGTTTCCGGTGTGCTCGGCAATGCGGGGCAGGCCAATTACTGCGCGGCCAAGGCTGGTGTGATCGGACTGACAAAATCCTTTGCCAGAGAAGTGGCCAGCAGGGGAGTCACCGTGAACGCGGTAGCGCCTGGATTTATTGAGACGGAGATGACGGAGGTGCTGTCCGATGCCGTAAAGGCGGGAGCGACAGAACAGATCCCGATGAAACATTTTGGAACCACCGAAGATATTGCTGGTGCAGTGACATTTCTGGCCTCCGGCGCGGCAGGCTACATAACTGGCCAGGTGATCTGCGTGGACGGCGGAATGGCGATGTAACGTAACTATTCAGCAGATGCACGGTTGGGCAAGAGTTATAATGTAATAAGGAGAGAGCGACATGAAGACAAGAGTTGTAGTAACAGGTATGGGAGCAATTACACCGATCGGAAATGACGTAGAGAGTTTCTGGAACGGACTGAAAGAGAAAAAGGTGGGAATCGGACCGATTACCCAGTTTGATACAACCGAATATAAGGCAAAGCTTGCGGCCGAGGTAAAGGATTTTGATCCTAAGAATTATATGGATCCGAAGGCTGCTAAGCGTATGGAGCGTTTCTCCCAGTTCGCCGTAGCCGCTTCGAAGGAAGCACTGGAGAATTCCGGCATTGATATGGAACAGGAGGACCCGTACCGTGTAGGCGTATGTCTGGGATCCGGAATCGGAAGCCTTCAGGCTATGGAGCGGGAACACAGTAAGCTCCTGGAAAAGGGACCGGGCCGCGTAAATCCGCTGCTGGTACCGATGATGATCTGCAACATGGCTGCCGGAAATGTGGCGATCCAGTTCGGATTAAAGGGAAAATGCTTTAACGTGGTAACTGCCTGTGCGACAGGTACTCATTCGATCGGTGAAGCGTTCCGTTCCATCCAGTACGGTGAGGCGGACGTAATGGTTGCCGGTGGAACGGAAGCCAGCATAGCGCCGATCGGTGTGGCCGGATTTACATCCCTGACAGCGCTTACCACTGTGACGGATCCGATGCGCGCGTCTATCCCGTTCGATCAGGACAGAAGCGGTTTCGTGATGGGCGAAGGCGCCGGTGTTGTGGTTCTGGAGTCCCTGGAGCATGCAGTCGCAAGAAATGCGACGATATACGCCGAGGTGATCGGATACGGCTCAACCTGTGACGCGTACCATATCACATCTCCGGCCGAGGACGGAAGCGGTGCGGCCAGAGCGATGACGAATGCCATCCAGGACGGCGGTATCAGACCGAAAGACGTGGATTACGTCAACGCACACGGAACCAGCACGCATCACAACGATTTATTCGAGACCATGGCGATCAAATCAGCGCTCGGCGACCATGCGGGGGAGGTTAAGATCAATTCTACCAAGTCCATGATCGGCCATCTTCTGGGGGCCGCAGGCGGCGTGGAATTCATCACCTGTGTGAAATCAATCCAGGAAGGATTTGTGCATGCGACAGCGGGTCTTGAGACTGAGGGAGAAGGATGCGATTTAGACTACACGAAGGGCGAGGGCGTTTCCTGTGATGTCAATGTGGCAATCAGCAACTCTCTTGGCTTCGGCGGTCATAATGCCAGTATTTTAGTGAAAAAGTTCGAACAGTAGGAGGCCGGATATGGAGATCAATGATATCATCAGACTGATGCAGGCGGTTTCAGAGAATGGCCTGACCAGCTTTAAGATAGAGGAAGGCAACTTGAAGCTTTCCATCAAAAAGGAAAAAGAACAGATTATAACCGTAGCGGGAAACAGCGCGGTGCAGCAGATGATACCGGCGGCAGGCGTGGCGGCAGAGATGGCAGCGCTTCCGGCAGCGGAATATACCGCGCCGGCCGGCAGCGGCGAAGGCGCGCAGACCGCGGAAAACACGGCCGCAGCCATTGACTCCGATAAGATCGTGGCGTCACCGTTAGTGGGAACCTTCTATAATTCCTCTTCACCGGATGCCGAACCGTTCGTCAAGGTGGGGGATGCGGTAAAGAAGGGCCAGACCCTTGGAATCATCGAAGCCATGAAGCTGATGAATGAGATTGAGAGCGAGTTTGACGGCATCGTGGAAGCCGTTCTCGTCGGCAACGAAAACGTGGTGGAGTATGGCCAGCCCCTGTTCAGAATCCGGTAAGAAGCGATACAGGGCTGTGATTGACAGGAAAGAAAAAGTTGAAAAGAGGTTCAGCCGATTTTTAAGGAATGACAGGGTTTTAAATTGGTTGAGGCTCTTTTTTCATAAAGAGGAGATAGAGTCATGTTAGGTATTAAGGAAATTGAAGAAATTATTCCGCACAGGCATCCGTTTCTGCTGGTAGACTGCATTGAAGAGCTGGAACCGGGCGTCCGCGCCGTAGGATATAAATGCGTTACGTTTAATGAGCCGTATTTCCAGGGACATTTCCCGCAGGAACCGGTTATGCCGGGCGTGCTGAGAATTGAGGCGCTGGCACAGGTCGGAGCCGTTGCGATCTTAAGCGAAGAGGCCAATAAGGGAAAGCTGGTATTCTTTGGCGGAATCGACAAGGCAAAGTTCAAATATAAGGTAGTTCCCGGCGACCGTATGCGTCTGGAATGTGAAATCATCAAGCGCAAGGGTCCGGTAGGCATCGGCAGGGCTGTAGCAACGGTTGACGGAAAAATCGCCGCTTCCGCGGAACTGACATTTATGATTGGATAGGTGGTCGTCATATGTTTGATAAAATATTGATTGCAAACCGCGGCGAGATCGCGGTGCGTATAATCCGGGCGTGCCGGGAAATGGGAATCAAGACCGTGGCGGTCTATTCTGAGGCGGATCGCGACTGTCTGCATACACTTCTGGCAGACGAGGCCATCTGCATCGGACCGGCTCCTTCCACCCAGAGTTACTTAAACATGGAACGGATCCTGACGGCCACAGTGGCCATGAAGGCGGATGCGATCCATCCGGGCTTTGGTTTTCTCTCGGAGAACGCCAGATTTGCAGAATTATGTGAGAAATGCAACATCACATTTATCGGCCCATCCGCGGATATTATCAACCGGATGGGGAATAAATCCGAAGCCAGAAAGACCATGATGGACGCCGGCGTGCCGGTGGTACCGGGCGGCAAGGAGGCAGTCCACGAAGTGGAAGAAGCTCGCCTCGTAGCGGAAAAGATCGGATATCCGGTGATGATTAAGGCATCGTCGGGCGGCGGCGGAAAGGGCATGCGTATCTCCCGTGGATCGGAAGATTTCAATGCTAATTTCCAGAATGCACAGATGGAGTCCATCAAGGGATTTTCCGATGACACCATGTATATTGAGAAATACATTGAGAAGCCGAGGCACATCGAGTTCCAGATCATGGCGGATAAGTTTGGCAATGTGGTGCATTTAGGTGAGCGTGACTGTTCTATTCAGAGGCGCCACCAGAAGGTACTGGAGGAATCCCCCTCTGCGGCTATATCAGAAGAGCTTCGGAGGAAGATGGGGGAGACCGCGGTACTGGCGGCGAAATCCGTCGGCTACGAAAACGCCGGAACCATAGAATTCCTTTTAGATAAGCATAAAAATTTCTATTTCATGGAGATGAACACCAGAATTCAGGTAGAGCATCCGGTAACAGAGCTGGTATCCGGGCTGGATTTAATCAAGGAACAGATTCGTGTGGCCGCGGGAGAACCCTTAAGCGTAACCCAGAAAGACGTAAAGATCACGGGCCACGCCATTGAGTGCAGAATCAACGCGGAAAATCCGGAAAAGAATTTCATGCCATGTCCAGGACTGATCACCAATGTCCACGTCCCAGGCGGCAACGGCGTCCGTGTGGACACACATATTTACAACGACTACAAAGTACCGGCAAACTACGATTCCATGCTGATGAAACTGATCGTCCATGGAAAAGACCGCACCGAGGCGATTGCCAAGATGCGGAGTGCGCTGGGCGAATTGATTATAGAGGGAATCGAGACAAACGTGGACTTCCAGTTTGATATTTTAAGTCATGAAGCGTATCAGTCCGGAGACATTGACACAGATTTCATACCAAAGTACTTTGCGTAAGCAATGAGCAGTGCACCCAGATGAAATTTCGTGTTTTCAGATGCAAGCTCGCTTGTATCTGGAAATGCGGAGTTTCATCTGGGTATGGGGCGAATGCCCGACAGACATGGGACGCCAAAGGTGTTCCATGTCTGTCCACTGCGGCTGAAGCAGCTGAATCATCCCACCAGTCCTCATTTTATTTTCATAAGGAGCAAAACCCATGTTAAGAGACATGTTTAAAAAAACATACACACTGATCGACAGCAAATACAAGACGCCAGACAAAGCAGACGAACCGAATATCCCGGCTGGTCTGTGGAGAAAGTGCAACAAATGCGGTCAGCCCATTTACGCGGAAGATGTGAGAAGTAATTTCTATATCTGTCCCAAATGCAAAGGCTATTTCCGGGTCCACGCTTATCGCAGAATCGAGATGACTGCGGATGCAGGAAGCTTTGAGGAATGGGATAAGGAGATGGAATTTGCGAACCCGCTGGATTTTCCGGGATATGAAAAGAAAATCGAGGCGGCCAGGGAGAAGACAAAGTTAAACGAAGCGATCGTAACCGGAAAATGCACCATAGGCGGAGAGCCTGCGGTAATCGGTGTCTGTGACGCCAGATTTATCATGAGCAGCATGGGCCATGTGGTGGGTGAAAAGATAGCGAGAGCAGTGGAGAGAGCCACTAAGGAGCAGCTCCCTGTTGTCATTTTCGCCTGTTCCGGAGGCGCCAGAATGCAGGAGGGAATCGTATCCCTGATGCAGATGGCAAAGACCTCCGCGGCTTTAAAGCGCCATCACAAGGCAGGACAGCTGTTTGTCAGCGTTCTGACCGATCCGACTACCGGAGGCGTGACGGCCAGCTTTGCCATGCTGGGAGATATCATTCTGGCAGAACCGGGCGCATTAATCGGCTTCGCAGGCCCCAGAGTCATCGAGCAGACCATCGGACAGAAGCTGCCGGAGGGATTCCAGCGTTCTGAATTTTTGCAGGATCACGGCTTTGTGGATAAGATCGTGAAGCGGGAAGAGATGAAAGATGCCATTTCTGCGATCTTAAAGCTTCACCGCTCACAGAATCAGGAGCAGAACGGTGAAAACTCATTTTTCCATGTGGATAACTGCGGAAAATCCGAAGCAGCCAGTGGAAAAGAGAAAAAGACGAAGTTTCGCAGAAATAAAAAGAGCCCATGGGATACCGTTCAGCTTTCCAGAAGCTCCGAACGTCCCGTGGCCAGCGATTATATAAACGCGGTATTTGACGATTTCATGGAACTCCATGGGGACCGTTACTTTGGCGACGACGGCGCAATTGTGGGCGGTATCGCCTCTTTCCACGGTATGCCAGTGACAGTGATCGGCCAGGAAAAGGGAAAGAATACGAAGGACAATATCAAACGCAACTTTGGCATGCCTTCTCCGGAGGGCTATAGGAAGGCGCTTCGTCTGATGAAGCAGGCGGAAACCTTCGGCCGTCCCATTATCTGTTTCGTGGATACGCCGGGCGCGTTCTGCGGGCTGGAAGCGGAAGAGCGGGGACAGGGCGAGGCGATTGCCAGAAACTTATTTGAAATGGCAGACATAACCGTTCCGATTCTCTCCATCGTCATTGGAGAAGGCGGAAGCGGCGGCGCGCTGGCGATGGCAGTCGCCAATGAGGTCTGGATGCTGGAAAATGCAATCTATTCGATTCTGTCGCCGGAGGGCTTTGCCTCAATCCTTTACAAGGACAGCAAGAAGGCCAGCGACGCGGCACGAGTCATGAAGATCACCGCCAGGGATCTGATGGAACTGGGCCTGATCGAAAGAATCATAGCTGAGGAAGAACCGGCTGCAGCGGAGAATTTAGCGGAACTGGCGAAGGAAATGGACAGCGCCATGGAGGCATTTTTCATAAAATATGCCGCTGTGCCGAAAGAAGAAATTGCCTCCGGGCGATATGACAGATTTAGGAGAATGTGATGGGAAATTTAAGACCATTGGTAATAGGAGAACTCGTGGTTCCGAAGCCGGTTATACAGGGCGGAATGGGAGTTGGAATCAGCCTTTCTTCCCTGGCGGGCGCTGTGGCCAGGGCTGGCGGTATGGGGATCATTTCTACCGCGCAGATCGGTTTCCGGGAACCGGATTTTGCAGACCATCCGCTGGAGGCGAATCTCCGGGCGATCGGAAAAGAATTTAAGAAGGCCAGGGAGATATCCCCGGAAGGCGTGATTGGATTTAATATTATGGTGGCGACGAAAAGCTACGCACTGTATGTGAAGGAAGCGGTTAAGGCAGGAGCGGACATTATTATCTCCGGAGCCGGTCTTCCCGCCAGCCTTCCGGCATATCTGGCCGAGGCTGCGGCAGAGATGGGCGCGGCCGGGGAAAAGGTAAAGACGAAGATCGCCCCGATCGTATCCTCTGTCAAGTCTGCCATGGTAATCCTAAAGATGTGGGACCGCAAGTTTCACCGCGTTCCCGATCTGGTCGTGGTAGAGGGGCCGCTTGCGGGAGGACACCTGGGCTTTTCACGTGAATCCCTGGAGACACTGGGCGTGGATACTGCGGATGTGGAACACACGTATGATCAGGCTGCCTACGACGAAGAGGTCAGAGGAATTATCCGCCTGGTAGGAGAGTATGCCGAGAAGTACCAGACAGAGATTCCTGTCGTGACGGCGGGAGGAATCTACAGCCATGAGGATGTGATGCATCAGATGGAGCTGGGGGCCGACGGCGTCCAGGTGGCGACGCGTTTTGTGACCACAGAGGAATGTGACGCTCCGGACGAATTTAAGCAGGCGTATCTTCACGCGTCAAAGGAAAATATCGTAATCACAAAGAGTCCCGTAGGCATGCCCGGACGGGCGATCAATAACGCATTCTTAAGCGGTGTCGGGCAGACTCCGTTTAAGCTGGAACATTGCTACCAGTGTCTCGAGAAATGCGATAAGAAGACGATTCCCTACTGTATCACCAAGGCACTAGTGAATTCCGCGGAAGGGAATACGGATGAAGGGCTTGTGTTCTGCGGAAGCAATGCATTCCGAGCGGAGCGGATTGAAACGGTGGATGAGGTAATGAGGGATTTGATGGGGGAATAAAAGCGAAGAGTTTGTAAAAAGACATGTAACCTGACTTGGGTTGCATGTCTTTTTTACATTTCGGATAAAAAAATGCATAATATGCTAAATTTTATATTGACTTTGCCTAATTAAAATGATATGTTATTATACATAGGTCGATATATCGACATAATAATATACTAAGATAACTGAGAAACTGGTAAGTTACAAAAAAGGAGAATGGGTATGAGAAGAAGAGTTTTAGCAGTATTATTAACCGTTGCATTAGCTGCAGGTAATCTTATGGGCTGTTCCGGCAATCATACAGCGCCTGAGAAAGAGACGGGTTCAACAGAAAAAGCAGTTACACAGGCAGTAAAAGACGATGAGACAGAAGGAGAGGGAGATCCGGCCAGTACTGGTAAAGTAGAATTTTGGAATGATAAGCTTTCCGGAACGGAGCAGACTGATTTGGATAAACTGGCGCAGAGTGCTTCCGCAGCCAGTGGAATTGACATTGAATTTATTTCGTATACGGACGTTGCATCCATGAGGACGGCGGTGGAACAGTCGATTAATTCAGAGGATGCACCAGGGCTTTTTACATGGTGGAGCGGAGTTGATTTAAAAACTCTTGCAGAGGCTGGAGTAATTGAAGATCTGACTGATGTGTGGAATCAATATATTATACCAAACGGTGTTCCGGAAAATGTAACGGATTCCCTTACATTCAACGGAAAAATCTATGCTGCTCCATACAGCATTATCTATAGTGCACTTGTGTACAATAAAGATGTTTTTGACAAGTATAACTTGAAGGAACCGGAGACTTTTGAGGAGTTTGAAAAGGTGTGTCAGACATTGGTGGACAATGGGGTTACACCAATGGGGGTGGACGCAGGCAATGGTTTATGGGGCTTTAAGTGGTTCGAATGCCTTCTGGCCGCATATGATCCGCAGCTTTATCTGGATATTTGTGAAAATAAGATAAAATATACAGATGAACGCGTTGTCGAGGTAATGAATAAGTGGAAAGAAATGTACGATAAAGGATTCTTTTCTATTCCAATGGACCCAACGGATCTTCATAAGGCAGAGGCGACAGGTGAGATTGCCATGCAGGAGGCAGCTGATTATGAAGCAGTTAATCTCAATGATAATTTTGGAGCAGGTAACTATGGTACATTTGTGATGCCGACGGTCAGTTCAGATATTAAGAGAACGGTCTTTTTTGAAATAGCTCCTGTTTGTGTAGCAAAGAACAGTGCTGATAAAGGATCCGCTATGGAAGTTCTCAAGGCGTGGTATGAAAAAGACAACCAGACAGTTTTCAATGAAGTCACAAAATTTAACTGCTCTTCTAATGTAGAAATCAGTAATAACTGTGCTAAGGAAATGACAGATTTCGCTATGGATGCGGATAACTATAATTTGATGCTCAGATATTATGAGAACGTAGCAAATACGGAAATACGTGATGTGGCTATTGATCAGCTTCTGAAATTTGAGCTGGGTGATGCTACTGTTGAGGAAGCTCTTAATACGATTCAGGCAAAAGCGGATGAGGTATTAGGAGAGGGATATGCCGATTGACATAAGACAACCGGGAGAGTGTTTTACACTCTTCCGGTAAAAATAAATGAGGGATAAAATGAGCAAAACCGGTAAAGTAAAAATAAGAATTAAAAGTAATTGGTTGGATTATCTTTATATATTACCTGCTGTAATTTTAGTAGTAACTTTTTTTATTTCATCCATCATCTATACAACTTATATAAGCTTCTTTGACTGGAATGGAATTGGAAGTAAAATATTTGTTGGATTTCAAAACTATATCTCTTTATTTAAAGATAGTAATTTTCTTATTTCATTACTTAATACAGTAATCTGGGTAGCGGCTTCTATGGTTACCTCTTTGATCATACCGTTTACGTTAGCCGCTCTAATTACCAGGAGTTCGGGAACAAAGCTGTTTCGCAGCGTATTCTATTTCCCGGCTACACTTTCCGGTACGGTAGGAGGCCTTATCATATCCTCGCTGCTTTCAACCTATGGCCTTCCTGCTCTTTTGGGAGAGTTAACAGGAAACACTGCAAGGTCTAACTGGCTTAATACTCCATACTTTAATACGTTTCTAATGATTTGTGCAGGAGTATGGCAGGGAGTTGGACTGAACATGCTGCTTTTTATAGCCGGAATCAGAAATATGGATGCATCACCTATAGAATCGGCAATGATTGATGGAGCCAAAGGATTAAAACTCTATACGAACGTTGTGATTCCAATCATTAAACCTACGATTCTTGTGGTCATGCTTATGACAATTGTAAACAGTTTTAAAGTATTTGATATTATATGGGTTACGACAAAGGGAGGCCCCTACCGTACGTCTGAAACACTGGCGTTTACCATGTATCAGGAGTCCTTTGGCCATGGCAAATATGGAAGAGGATCTGCAGTTGCCGTTGTATTATCGCTTATAATTCTTGTAATATCTTACTTTAATATAAAAAATTCCTACAAAGATATTTGAGGGCGCGTATGATTAAGACAAGTAAAAAAATACAAACGGTTATAAATATCATTCTTACAGTGTTTGGAATATTATGGGTTATGCCGCTGCTATTTGTGATTTTAAACCTTTTTAAAACAAAGCAGGAATACAATCTGGGTTCATTATGGGAGCTGCCTGTAAGCTTTAATGCTGGAATCATTTTCAGCAATTTTAAAAGTCTAATAGCGAATAAACTGTTTTTATCTTTTGGATCTACTTTTTTATATTGTGGCGTTGGAGCAGCAGCGGGTGTCTTTATAGCTCTGCTGGCAGGATATGGATTGACACATACAAGTGTAAAACATAAAAATTTCTGGTTTATGCTTATTTACAGTGGAACAGTATTTCCGTTTGAATCATATTTAATACCTGTTTATAAGGCTTACTATAATACAGGACTTTATAATACCAGAACAGGTATGACTTTATTCTTTATGGCTTTGTGTATCCCGTTCGCGATGTTTGTTTTTCGTAATTTTTTTCTTGGAGTGGATAATGAAATATGTGAAGCTGCAAAAATAGATGGAGCGAACAGCTGGCAGACCTTAATGAAAATTATGCTGCCTATGGCGAAAGCCCCGCTGGCAATTGTTCTGCTTCAGCAATTTACGGCATGTTGGAATAATTTGCTGTTTGGCCTGACCTTTGTAAAATCGGCAAATATCAGACCGGTTATGGCGAGTTTGTCACTTCTTGGAAATGCAAATGTTCCGCTTATGTTTCTTGCATGCATTTTTGTATCTTTACCAGCGATTATATTATTTTTCCTGTTAAGAGATCAGCTTGTTGTCGGGTATGCATATACTACTAAATAGAATTTATGGAGCAGGTCTATGAAAATAAGCAGTTTAATAAATGATTTGAAGACATGGAATGATATACCTGTGGATGAGGACAATACTTGTGATACTGTAAAATCTGGAAGTGTTGACAAAGAGGTTCATAAGGTAGCAATTGCAATGTTTGGCACTATTGAGGTGATAAAACAGGTGGTTGACTGGGGGGCGGATTTTCTGATCGTCCATGAACCACTTTTTTATGACCATATGGATGATATACATGATTTAGCTATTGTTAAAGAAAAACAGCGAATTATTTATGACAGTGGTTTAACAATTTTTCGATTCCATGATTACGCACATGCAATGAATCCTGATATGATTTGTGCAGGAGAGATAAAATATGCGTGTCTGGAAGGAGTTATAAAAGAAAGAAAAAAATTCGGCGTAACCACTTTTATATTGAAAGAACCGCTGACGGCAGAAGAACTGGCGGAAAAACTAATTAGAAATTTGAACTTAGATCAAATTCGTGTGTCGGGCAGTATAAATAAAAAAGGAAACAGTATTGCCTGTTGCTTTGGCTCTCCGGGTGATCTGTTTGAATTATACGAAGACCATGATTTTATTATTGCGGGAGAAGTCAGTGAATGGCGGGATGCTGAAATGGCCAGAGACGCTGCTGCAATTGGTTTACATAAGGCTATTCTTGCGTTGGGACACGAGACCTCTGAACGGGCAGGAATGATGTATATGAAAGATCTCTGTGAGGATAAGTATCCAGGTCTTGAGTTTAAATACTTTGAGAGCGGATCAGTTATAACAAAAATGTATCATCGTTAAAGTACCAAAAGTAACGATAATTTTTCGCCCTGCTTTTGGAAAAATGTAGTAAAATATAGTATAGGAGACTGAAAGGAAAGCAGGGACAGAAGATTATGGCTAGTGAACCAATGTATAAAAAAATATACGATGATTTGTTGAATGGTATTAAGGAAGGAAAGTACCCGCCAGGGTGCAGATTGCCTTCTGAAAAAGAACTGATTGATATCTATAACGTCAGCCGGATAACCGTAAAAAAGGCATTGGAAATTCTGGCATATCGGGGGTGTATCCTGCGTAAACCGGGAAAAGGCTCATTTGTAGTATTTGAAAGTAATCTTGAAAAGGCTTTGCAAAGTGAGGATGTATTGAAGGATGAGGAGATAGCCGAAGATGGAGAAGCAGGTAATTCTACGGACAGGATTATTGGCGTAATATTAGATTCTTTCAGTGTATCTTTTGGCTGTGAATTAATCAGAGGAGTAGAATATGAATGCAGAAAAAGAGGTCTTTTGATGCTTTTCCGCTGTACATACGGTTCTAAAGAAGCTGAAAACTGTGCGATACGGGACATGATTCAAAATGGCGCCAAAGGACTTATATTAATGTGTTCCCAAGGTGAAGTTTATAATGAGACTGTTCTTGAACTCTATATGAACAAATATCCGTTAATTTTATTAGACAGGGGGATGGCTGGCATATCACTGCCGGTAGTGACAACAGATAATTATAAAGCAAGTTGTGAACTGGTAACAAAGCTTATTGAATCAGGCCACAAAAAAATATGCTTTGTTTCACATTCATCACTAAGCACAACTACGGTAAAGGAACGCTTTAATGGATATCGTGATACCATGTTAAGTAATCAACTGCCTGCAGATGAGAGTGCGTGTATTACGGATATTGATATATATCTTCCAAATGGAGAAGAAGACGATCGGGAAGACGGCAGAAACAATTTTAAACTTATGGAATACATACAAAAGAATACGGATATAACGGCTTATTATGCCGTTGATCATGAACTTGGCATGCTTATTTACCAGATTACGAAAAACCTCGGTGTAGATAAGGAAAAAACCATCGCTTATTTTGACGGATTCGAAGAAAATATCGATCCGCTGCCAATCTTCCCTCATGTGATGCAGGATCAGTATCAGATGGGCGTCGAGGCGGTCCGGCTTCTGACACACAGACTCAGGGGAGACGCCGTTACAGGCCGGGAAAATATTCCTTATACGATTGAAATGCCAAAATAATATTTTTCTGTTAGAGAAGGGAGAACATGCAATGGGCGTCATGCATTCGGAATGGAGAGACAGACTGCAGCATTGGATGCGCACACTGAAGGCTGATTTTTATCAGCCGCTGGGAGAGATCCGGTGGACCGCGTATCGTACCATGGAGCAGATGGACAGGAAAGAGGTGCTGCGGGAAGCGTTCGTTCCGGTAGAACCCGGATTTATCTGGGGGAAGGAGTACGAGTACTGCTGGTTTTCGGGAGATTTTACATTGCCTGAAGAGGCAAAAGGGGAACGGATTGTGCTTAATCTGGCTCCTGGCGGGGAATCCTGTCTGTTTGTAAATGGCGAGGCCTTCGGCACGTACCGTGCAGACTGGGTGAAGCAGCCTCACCATTATTTTGAAGATAATACACTGGTAAGGGAAGCAAAGGGGAATGAGCACTTTGACATACTTATGGAGACGTATGCGGGCCATTTTTTCCCGGATATAGGCGGATGCGCAACCGGACCGGTACTGCCGGGGACGTATGAAGACCCGGCAGCAGAGGGAGAGCGGCGCAGGCTTGGCAGCTGCACCTATGGCATCTGGAATGAGGCGGCATATCAGCTGTTTATGGATGTAAATACTTTATCCGGACTTCTGGAGGTTCTGGATGAGTCCTCTCTCCGGGCCGCACATATTGCCGACATACTGGAACAGTTTACCCTGACTGTGGATTTTGAACAGGATAGAAGAGAACGGACTGCGGACTATAAAAGAGCGAGAGAAGTGGTGAAACCGGCGCTGACTGCGGTAAATGGAAGTACAGCACCGACGTTCTATGCGGTCGGTAATTCACATCTGGACCTGGCATGGCTGTGGCCGATGGCGGAAACCCGGAGGAAGACGGAGAGAACCTTTGCAGCGCAGCTCAGGCTGATTGAAGAATACCCGGAATACAAATACATACAGAGCCAGCCTGCGGCCTATGAGATGTGCCGTGAGCATTATCCGGATTTGTTTAAAAGGATTCAGGAAGCGGTGAAAGAGGGACAGTGGATCGCGGACGGCGCCATGTGGGTGGAGCCGGATACGAATATGGCCGGCGGTGAAGCGCTGATCCGGCAGCTTCTCTACGGAAAACGCTACTACAAGGAATATTTTGACGTGGACAGCCAGACGCTGTGGCTGCCGGATACCTTTGGATATTCCGCTGCGCTGCCTCAGATCTTAAAGGGCTGTAATGTCAAATATCTGGTGACCCAGAAAATATTCTGGAGCTATAATGAGGGAGAGCAGTTCCCCTACCATTATTTTAACTGGGAAGGAATGGACGGAACGAGAATCGTCTCATTTCTGCCTACAAGCTATACCTACGACACAGACCCGGTGACGATCAACAATACCTGGAAGAACAGAACACAGACCAGGGATCTGGAGGCATTTCTGCTTCCCTACGGTTATGGGGATGGCGGCGGCGGTCCCACGAGAGATCATGTGGAGTACGCACTGCGTCAAAAGGATCTGGAGGGCGGCGCCAAGGTGAAGATGGCGGGGCCGGCGGAGTTTTTTGAAGATATGGAGGCGCTCGGGGGACCGAAGCACACCTACGTGGGAGAACTTTACTTTTCGGCTCACAGAGGCACCTACACCTCACAGGCCATGGTGAAGAAAAACAATAGAAGATGTGAGCTGGCACTGCGGGAAGCTGAGATGTGGAGTGCACTGGCCGTCGAAAAGGGCGCGGCATATCCGAAGGAAGAGCTGGAGGAGCTGTGGAAGAAGCTCTTGCTGCTTCAGTTCCATGATATTCTACCAGGCTCCTGCATTGGAAGAGTTTATAAGGAGGCGGAACCTGTTTTTGAGGAGACGCTGGCAGGCTGTGAGAAGTACGTTGAACGGGCGCAGAAGGCGCTGGCAAAAGAAGGGGACGGCATATCTGTGTTCAACTCCCTGGGATTTGAAAGAAAAGCGCTGATTACACTGCCGGAAAGCTTTAAAGGCGGCGCCGTCACGGCGGACGGAAAAGAAGTATCTACAGCGGTAAGCGGGGATGAGGTACAGGCGCTCGTAACGCTGCCGGCGTATGGTGCGGTTACGGTTCTGCACGCTGGCGCGAATCTTGCTGGAAAGGATTTGACCCATGCGGCCGCAGCCCGCATTACAAAGACAGCCGGCGGATACTGTCTGGAGAACGGTCAGGTGCAGGCCTTCATAAGTGAAAATGGTGAAATACCGTCATTCCTGTTAAAATCCTCCGGGCGGGAGTTTGCGGCAGGCCCTATGAACCATTTACAGATGTATAAAGATGTTGCAAGGTTGTTTGATGCCTGGGATATTGACTCCAATTATATCAAACAGGAGACAGATGGGGCATTTGACGTGTCGATAGAGGTGCTCTGTGAAAGCGGTCTGAAAGCCGCGCTGAAGGTAACTGGAAAAATCGGCAGCTCATCCTACAGCCAGGTGATCAGCATGACTGCGGAAAGCAGGAGAGTGGAGATTTCCATGACGATTGACTGGAAAGAGCAGCACCGTCTTTTAAAAACAGCATTTCCTGTGTCCGTGTATGCGGAAGAGGGAATCAATGAAATACAGTTTGGTTATGTGAAGCGTCCGACCCATCGTTCAAAGGCTTATGATAAGGACCGGTTTGAAGTCTGCAATCACCGTTACAGTGCACTGTGCGATGGTGCTCATGGCGCCGCCGTGCTCAACGATTCCAAATATGGTATCAGCATGAATGAAAACAGGCTGGAGCTCTCTCTCCTGAAAGCGGCATGTTCTCCGGAAATGCGTGCAGACAATGGCATACACCAGTTTACCTATGCATTCACTGCCTGGGAAGGCGATTTTATGGACTGTGATGTGGTAAAACAGGCCTATGAACTGAATGTGGAGCCGGTTCTGTGTGACGGTTTGTCGGAAATGGCCGGAAATTTCAGAACAGATCAGGATAATATCATGCTGGAGACGGTCAAACTTGCCGAGGATGGCAGCGGCGACTGGATCTTACGTCTGTATGAGTCCAAAAAGGCAGCAGTCAAGGCAGCCATAGCAATGCCTTTACTGGAAGGGCGCAGGGCCTACCTGTGTAATATGCTGGAGAATGAAGAAGAGGAAATCATGGTAAACGGCAATGAAATAATACTGGATTTCAAAGCCTTTGAAGTGAAAACCGTGAGAATTAGTTATAAATCGTCTGAGAGATCATAAAATAGTAATAAAATCATCACGGCGGTTGAATTAGTATGTTAAATTATCTCTGGGCGTTTATGATGGTGGTAGGCGTTTTATGGGCGGCGTTCCATGGAAATTTAAGCGCGGTTACCGACGGGGCGCTCTCGTCGGCAAAGGAAGCCGTCATGCTGTGTATCACAATGTTGGGAGTGATGTCCTTCTGGACCGGGATCATGGAGATCGGGCAGAAGTCCGGCCTGATAGAACGGTTGTCCCGGAGGATGGGGCCGGTGCTTCGTTTCCTTTTTCCCAGAATACCGAAGGATCATCCCGCCATGGATCACATCGCCACGAATATCATTGCCAACATCCTGGGCCTGGGCTGGGCCGCTACGCCGGCCGGGTTAAAGGCCATGGAATCCCTCCAGGAGCTGGAGGAGGAGCGGCGGGAGGAAGAGCAGACAGAATCAGGGAAAAATAGCCTGGATAGCTCTAAGAAGCGCCAGATGCAGAAGTCACCGCGCGCCGTACCACTGGGAACAGCCAGCAATGAAATGTGTACGTTTTTAATTATTAATATCTCATCCCTTCAGCTGATTCCGGTCAACATGATTGCGTACCGGAGTCAGTATGGGAGCACGAATCCGGCGGCAGTGGTAGGACCGGCAATTGTGGCTACGCTGGCCAGTACGATCGTGGCAGTTGTATATTGTAAAGTAATGGACAGAAAACGGGGAGCATAAGGCTCTCCGTTTTTTTAGGCCCGGCTGATGGCCCGCTGTCCTCAGGCATTACAGCAGCGACAGCGTAGACTGCCGCTCCACCAGCTCCACATCCAGCTGAATGTGCGGCTGTTCCACATGTCCGGTGCGGAGTTTCTCCAGCAGCAGTTCCATGGCTGTTTCTGCCTTCTTGATGACATTCTGTGAGATTGTCGTCAGCTTCGGCGTCGTGTAGGTGGAGACTGCCAGGTTATCGTAGCCGATGACGGAGAGATCCGTGGGAATCCGTAAGCCCCCCAGTCTGGCGCCCTCCATGATGCCGATGGCGCAGATATCGGCCGTGGTGACAAGCCCGGTGATCTTAAGGGCGCTGGCGGCGATGGCCTTGCCGGCGGCGATCCCTTCCTCGTATGAGGGGGAATAGGAAAAGATGCAGTCGGGATCACATCCGAGTCCGCTTTCTTCCATGGCGGCCCGGTAGCCCTCAAATCGGTCTGTTAAAAGAGGATTGCCTTCGTAATTTGCCACGAAGGCAATTTTTTTATGTCCGCGGTTAATGAGATAGCGAGTCGAGAGGTAACAGCCCTTTCGGTCGTCGGAACAGACATTGATGACCTCCGGATTGTCTGTTCTCGCGTCGAAAAGGACTACGGGAAGATGAGTCTCTGCAACAATCGCGTTAATGGAATCCTCAAAACGGTCTCCCAGGCGGGGATAGAGAAAGATTGCGCCGTCAACGTTCCAGTTGCGCATCAATATAGATAAATCATCCTGAGACCGGACTGCGCGTATCATGACGAAGTATCCGTTGTCACGCAGCTCTCTTTCAATCACGCCGATCATGGAACTGACGTACGGATTGTCAAAGTAGCTAACCGAAGTTCCGTTGTTCTCCTTGTCATCCAGGGGGACGATAACTCCTATAATATGAGAGGATTTGACCGTCAGGCTCCTTGCAGACAGGTTCGGAACGTAATTGTACTCTTTTATAATGGAATTTACTTTTTCTATGGTTGCGGCAGAAACGCGGCTGTGCTTTCCATTGATTACGTTGGACACGGTCATCATGCTGACGCCGGCTTTTTCTGCAATATCTTTTAATGTCATGTTTTTATCCCCCTTTTCTTAAATCATATTTAGCGCTAAATATATTATACACTATGAAGTTGAAAAACGCAATTGCATTTTAATAAGCTTTGGTATAAGTGCATAGTTTAAATGGGTTTAAACTATTTAAAAATGACAAAATATAAAAATGATATTGACAGTGTCTCGTTCGAGTGGTATTCTCATGTTAGATTTAACGCTAAACCTTAACGAAACCAATTGCAGCGATTACCGTTTTCAGAAAACAGAGACTGTAACGGTGACCACGCGAAAAGAACAAGGAGGAGTTTAAAATGAAGAAATGCTGGATAGCAGCCGGCCTGGCTGCGGCGATGATGGTGACAAGTCTTACGGGATGCGGCAGCTCGGACGGGAAAAAGGCTGTGGAGAGCGCAGCGGTAAACGTGCCGACAGAACCGTTTGGCGATACGGTAAAGTATGATCCGTCGCAGCCAATTAACGATGGAAAAGACATTTCCGTTGAATTCTGGGAATGGGGCAGTGACAATCTGTTTCAGGAGCTGATCGACGGTTATACAGCGATTCACCCCAATGTTTCCATCAAACTGGTCAACAATCCATGGGACGACTACTGGACTAAACTTCCTCTTTCGCTTGGCGGTGCAAACGGACCTGCAATTTTTAACGTACATAACAGCCAGCATGAAAACCTGATTAACTATATGGCCCCGTATGAGGTATCATCAGACGATTTGGATGCGGATTTTAACGGCGTAAGCGCCCATGTCATTGACGGCAAGGTTTACTATATTGACTACGGCATTATGACGGGCTCTGTTTACTATAACAAGGACATGTGGGAGGCCGCGGGGCTCACAGACGCGGATTATCCAAAGACCTGGGATGAGATGCGGGAAGTGGCGAGGAAGCTGACAATCAAAGAGGGAAACAGCTTTGTACAGGCCGGGTTAAACTTTAATGGAACCTTCCATCAGAATTACCTACTGGGCTTGAATTACCAGCTGGGCCAGGATTTATTCGAAGATGACAAAAAGACAGCTACTGTCAATAATGACGCCATGAAGGCGGTTATGCAGCTTCTGGTGGATTTATATGAGGTTGACGGAGTCGGTTCCAAGGATTTCGGAGCAGAGGGCGCGGACAGCTTTGGACAGGGACAGTCAGCCATGACAATCCAGTGGGGCCATTTTAACAATACGTTAAAGACAAACTTCCCGGATATCAACTTTGGCGTCTTTGAGATCCCGGTATTTGAGGAAAATCCATATGCTTATAACCGGTATAACGGCGAGTCTACATTTGGTATCAATAAGAATGCTCCGGCGGATCAGCAGGCCGTTGCACAGGATATTGTGAAGTATTTCCTGGCAAACAATGACATTCAGAAGAAATTCAACATTGCCATGAGCACCTTCCCGGCGAAGAAATCACTGGCTGAGGATGCGGAGATTCTGGCCAATCCGTCCATGGCGGTTCTGGCGGATCATATCGACCGTTACATCTGGCCGGGCCCGATGCCGGCGACCATGGAGACATCTTTAAAGACCGCCGGTGAAAATGTATTCTTTAACGGAATGTCCATTGACGATGCGCTGGCCGAGGCTGAAGAGACCATACATAACGATATGAAGAACAGCAGTTTTGAATCAGTAGAAAGCCTTTATAAATACGCGGAGTAGAGGAGGAAAAATCATGTTCCGAAAAACAAGTCCCCTGCAGAGCAAAAGTGAGATCCTGCTCCGCAATATCACAGTAACCGGAATGATTCTGTTCTACACGGTATTTTTGCTGGTGCCGATTGGGATCGCATTTGCAGGCAGCTTTCACGAATGGAATCCGCTGAGCGGCATTTACCGGTTCAATGGTATTGAAAATTATGTTAGTGTATTTACCAGCGCGCTTTTTGGCAAATCCATGCTCAATACCCTGATATTTTCAGTTGTAGTTATCTTCTTCCGGGTAGGGCTGGGCCTTGCTATTGCTATAGCGATCTACTCAAACCTGATTAAGCATAAAAGCTTTTTCCGCGCAATTTATTACATGCCGGTGGTTACGCCGATGGTGGCGGTGGCATTTGTGTGGAAATTCCTGTATAATCCGCAGATTGGTGCGATCAATCAGATCCTGGGACTTGATATCAACTGGCTGATGAATCCGAAGACGGCGCTGCTTGCCATTATGATTATGACGATCTGGAAGGATTTCGGCTATGCGGTCGTTATGTTTATGGCAGGCCTCTACTCCCTTCCCAGCGATGCCATGGAGGCGGCGAGAGTGGATGGCGCGTCTTCCTGGCAGACCTTCAAGTATTTAACACTTCCGCTGCTGAAGCCCATGACGCTGTTTGTGGTGATTACGTCCATCATTTCCTATATCCAGGCGTATGTACAGGTGCTGATCCTGACGGAAGGCGGTCCGGGAACAGCCACCTACCTCTCCTCTTATATTATTTATAATGAGGCATTCGTGAAATACAATTTCGGATATGCGTCCGCGATGTCCTTTGTACTGTTTGTCATCACCGCGGTATTTACCTGGCTGTCATTCCGGGTATCCGGGGATTCGGAATAAGGAGGAAATGTCATGAAAAAGAAGGTAAGCAGTATCGTACTGAATCTTGTTTTACTGGTACTGGGAGTCGTGACCGTGTATCCATTTTTATGGATGCTGGCCTCCTCTTTTAAGAAAAACAGTGAAATTGTGGCCCTGCATCAGACCTTCCTGCCAAAGCTGTTTACGGCGGGAAATTACGTGTCCATGAATGCTCATTTTAACTTCATGAGATTTTTTGCAAACAGTATTTTTATTACGCTGGCTATCACGGTGATCGTGATCTATACCAGCACCCTGTGCGGATTCGTACTCAGCAAATATAAATTTAAAGGAAGAGACGCGCTCTTCGGCCTTGTGCTGGCGACCATGATGATTCCATGGTGTGTTACCATCATTCCAAGATACTCCATGATTAAGGCCTTTGGCTGGATGAACTCCTATGCCGCGCTGATCGTGCCTGCGTCATTTTCCGGCTTCGGTATCTTTATGATGAAACAGCATATTGCATCCGTGCCCAATGAAATACTGGAGGCCGCCAGAATTGACGGGGCAAATGAGTTTTATATTTTCCATAAGATTGTGATCCCCATGTCAAAGAACGGGATTTCCAGTATTGCGATATTCCAGTTTTTATGGGCGTGGGAAGATTTCCTCTGGCCTTATCTGGTTATTGATGACAGCAGGAAACAGCTTCTGTCCGTGGGTCTTAAGATGTTTAACGGGCAGTATTCCACAGATTACGGCGCACTGTTTGCAGCTACTACGATTTCGATCATACCGGTTCTGGCGGTTTATCTATTCTTCCAGAAACAGTTTATCGCAGGAATCGCCGCATCGGCAGTGAAGGGTTAAAGACAGAAGGAGAATACGGTGATGAGAGAGATATTTAAGGTAAGGACAAACCCTGCAGCCTGCGGGGAAAATATAGTGCTGGGCGATTGCTACCGCATCAGCGTGCTGACGGACGGACTGATCCGGCTGGAATATCAGGAAAACGGCCATTTTGAAGACCGTCCCTCACAGATGGCGTGGAACCGTGATTTTAAACCAACCCAGTACCGGGTCATTAAGACGGAAGACGGGATTGAGATTCTGACAAAACGGATTCATCTGATCTATGATGAGAAGAAATTCTCTAAAAACGGATTGAGCATCCAGGTGATCGGGAACTTAAGCGCATACCACAGCATCTGGCATTACTCTGAGGAAATTCATGATCTGAAGGGAACCGCAAGAACGCTTGACGAGGTGGATGGCTCTACGGAGCTGGAGCACGGAGTCCTTTCCCGGTTTGGATATTCTGTTCTTGATGATGGAAAAAGCATGCTACTGACAGAGGAAGGCTGGGTTGAGCCGAGATGCGGCGGGGGCGAGGACATCTATTTCTTCGGTTACGGCCATGACTATCTGGAATGCCTGAAGGACTTTTACTATCTCAGCGGCCGATCCCCCATGCTTCCTCGTTTTGCCCTCGGGAACTGGTGGAGCAGGTACTACAAGTATACGGAGGAATCGTATCTGGCTTTAATGGACCGGTTCGAGCGTGAAGATATCCCATTTACGGTGGCTGTCATCGATATGGACTGGCATCTGGTGGATATCGATCCGAAATACGGCAGCGGATGGACCGGGTATACGTGGAATCGCAGCTTGTTTCCCGATCCGAAGCGTTTTCTTCAGACGCTTCATAAACGCGGGATGCGGACGACTCTGAATGTCCATCCGGCGGAAGGCGTCCGGGGCTTTGAGGAAATGTATCCGGATATGGCAAGAGCGCTGGGCGTTGACTGGGAGAAGGAAGATCCGATTAACTTTGATATTGCGGATCCGGCTTTTCTGGAGGCTTATCTTGAGTATGCGCACCATCCTTATGAGGAAATGGGCGTGGATTTCTGGTGGGTGGACTGGCAGCAGGGGAATAACAGCAAAATTCCGGGACTGGATCCGCTTTGGATGCTGAATCACTACCATTTTCTGGACAGTAAGAGGGATGGAAAACGCCCGATGACATTTTCCCGGTATGCGGGTCCGGGAAGCCACAGGTATCCGGTAGGATTTTCCGGCGATACCATCACCACATGGGAATCCCTCGATTTCCAGCCGTATTTTACGGCGAACGCTTCCAATATCGGCTATGGCTGGTGGAGTCATGATATCGGAGGCCACATGAGGGGCTATAAGGACGACGAGATGGAGGCGCGGTGGGCGCAGTTCGGCGTATTTTCTCCGATTATGCGGCTTCACAGTTCCTGCAGCGAGTTTAATGGAAAAGAACCGTGGCGCTTTAAGAAGGAGTCGGAGGCTGTGATGGGTGAGTTCCTGCGCCTGCGCCACCGTCTGATGCCTTACCTTTATACCATGAACTACCGGGCGAGTGAGTCGGCTGAGCCGATGATCATGCCGATGTATTATAAGCATCCGGAATCGGCGGAGGCCTACGAGGCGGCCAATCAGTATTATTTCGGAAGCGAGATGATCGTGGCTCCCATCTCTGCGCCGAGGATTCGGAAGATCAACGAGGCAAAGGTGTGCGCATGGATTCCGGAAGGGACTTATATCGATTTCTTCAGCCATATGGTGTATGAAGGCGGAAGAGTCATGGAACTCTACCGGCCTCTGGAGACGATTCCGGTACTGGTGAAGGCCGGAGGTGTGATTCCCATGACGGACAGCACCGGGGCCGCCGATGTGACGAAAAACCCGGAGACTCTGCGAATCCGGATCTTCGGAGGCGCGGATGGCGCATTTACGCTGTATGAGGATGACAATGAGACGTGTGATTACGAACAGGGCGTATGCGTGACGACGGAGATGAAGCTTGACTGGGAGGGGGAGAAACAGACCTTTACCATTGATTCGGCCAGGGGAGCGCTGGAACTGATACCTGAGAAGAGAAATTACGTTCTGGAGTTTGCCGCGGTGACGGATGCGGAGTGCCGTGTGAGACTGAATGGCGGGGAAACCGCATGCAGAAAGTCTTATGATGAGGACCGCAGAACACTGACCCTGGAGATGGATCAGGTTAGTACTGCAGAAACGCTGGTTGTAAGCTTTGAGACAAACATGAAGCTTTCTGAAAACCCGGTGGAGAAACTTGCCTTTGAGTTTCTGAATCAGGCGGAGACCACGTTTGAGACAAAGGAAATGTTGTTTAGGCGGATCCGGGAAGGGAAGAGTTTGAAGGTCTTTCTTTCGGAGCTGCAGGCGATGGAGATTGATGGGGAGATTAAGGGGGCGCTGGTGGAGATTTTGACGGCATAAGACGCTTTAGGCTGTGTCGGGAAATGAATAAATAAGACACCCGAAAACACTTGAAAAACAGCCCCAATCCACCTATACTAATCATAGAAGCATCATGGCAGGTCAGCGGAGAAGGAGGCTTTAATATGAACATTTTAGTAGTAACGGGAAGCCCGAGAAAAGGCGGTAACACAGAGATACTGGCGGATGCATTTGCTCAGGCCGCGAAGGAGAGCGGCCACGAGGTGACCGTGCGGAAGTTAAGCCGGCTGAAGGTAGGCCCCTGTCTGGCCTGCGAGTACTGTTTTACCCATGACGGCGTCTGTGTGCAGAATGATGATATGAACGAGATTTTGCTGGATGTACATAAGGCGGATATGCTTGTGCTGGCATCGCCCATCTACTGGTTCGATATTTCGGCGCAGATCAAGTGTTTTATCGACCGGATGTATGCGTGCGCCAAAACGGGATTTCACATCACTTCGGCGGCCATGCTGCTGGATTCCGGCTCGCCGGGAGTCTATAACGCGGCCCAGGCCCAGTTAAAGGACATCTGCGATTACTTAAAGTGGGAGAATAAAGGAGCTTTTACGGCGCCTGGTATGGTGGAGAAGGGAAGTATCTATCAGTCCGCGGCGCTTGCACAGGTCAGGACGTTTGCGGAGAATCTGTAGGCATGGGGCCGGTATCCATATGGGTACCGGCCTTTTTTTATTTTATACTTGCCATCACCGAATCAACTGAATCCTGCCAATAACAGGCAGCTTTTTCTTCTGTCCCTGAATGGCGGATACGATCCCCATAACAGCCAGAATCAGCACGATACAGTTTAAAAGATCGCCGGCCAAAGTCATGTGCGGAATAAAAGAGATGCATCCGAACAGAATGTTGGCAATCAGGAGAAGCAGCCCCTGGTTTAAATGGAAGCGCACGAATGAGTCTTTCCCGGGGACAAGCGCGGGGATGATGATTAAAATACTTAAGTAAGAGAGACAGGCATAGAGTTTTGAATGTTTCATGGTAAGACCTTCCTTTCATGGCTGAGTGATTCAATTAGTAGTTTTTATACGATCCCGAATACAATGCACTCCTTTATGGGCCTGCATACCTCCCAGGCATTCCCGGTTGCATCCTGTGCAGGTGAAAATCTGGGAACCGGCGCCGGAGGCGGTTTTTTTAACCCATACGGGATCTGCGATCAGCTGACGGCTCATGGCGGCCAGTTGGATTCGTCCTGATTTCAACTGTTCTTCCACGAAATCAGGAGAACAGAGCCGTCCTACTCCGCAGACCGGTAAATCGGTCAGACGGCTGACCTCATCACAGAAGGGTAAAAAGCAGCCCTGCCCGTGAAAATAGGGATGTGAGGCCGGCGGTATGGTATCGCTTAAGTCGGAATGGTTGGCCAGGGTGACGTGAAAGCTGTTCACGCCAGCCTGCTCTAAGAGCGGAACAAAGACCGGAAGCTCTTCCTTCAGCACCCCGGCATTCCCATAATGGGGATCTTCCTGACGGACTGCCAGCTTATAATCGATGGTCATATCGGGAAGTGATTTCCGGACGGCGGCGACTGCTTCACAGGCAAAACGAGCCCGGTTCTCCGCACTCCCTCCATACCGGTCTGTGCGCTGATTGTAAATGGAGGAAGAAAAACTTCCGCACATCCGGTCGCCATGGATTTGAATGACATCAAATCCGGCTTCCTTTGCTAAAACGGCCGCTTTGCCGAAGCCCTGTGTGATCTCTGTGATTCTCTTGTCGGTCAGGCCGGTTATATAGCCGGATACCGTATCGTTTAAAAGGACTCTCATCTCATCCGGTTTGATCTTTCCGGTGATCATGCCCGGAAGATATTTAATCAGACTACGGAACTGCGAGTCTGACATGTGCAGCTGGGCGGCCGCCAGGGCGCCGTTTTCGTGAATCGTTTCCGTGATCCGGCGGTAACGGAGAAATCCTTTCCTGCTGTACAGGGACAGAAATGGACTCTTCAGTACAGGAACATCCCCGATGATGATCATGGCTGTTCCGCCCCGGGCGATGGCGCCCAGTTTTTCCAAGTACTCCTCTTCCTTAAGGCCCATGGAGGTAGGGGCAAAGATAATTCTATTTTTCAGGGTTACATGACCCAGCTTGAATGGGCTGTTAATAGTCTCATACATGGCTCTGCCCCCCTTTACCGCCTTCCCGGGTGCAGACGCGCCGGAGCAATTCCAAAAGCTGTTCTCTCTGCCCGTCGTTCAAGTTCCGGCAGACGATCTCATCCCAGTCATGAAGAAGAGTATGAAGTTCCTTGAAAATGGCTTCCCCCTGCGCTGTAAGCGTTAAATGGTAATGCCGGTGATCTACGGTATCGCGGGTGCGGACCGCGTAGCCTAACTGTTCCAGTTTGCCAATGCACCGGGTCACATGCCCGTTGTCTGCCCTGAGAAAATGGGCGGCATCACTGAGTGAACAACCGGGATTTTTACCAATGTAAATAATATAATAAAACAGGCCATCCGTAAGACCGTACTGCTTGAGTCTGGCATCGGAATAGGCATTCAGATCTTTTCTTAGGGCAGTAATATAATAAGCGAGAGAATCTGGCATGGGAAGCGCTCCTTTCAATTTTAATTTAAAAATAAGCAAATAAAAAGTATTTGACTAAGTCAAATTATATTCTTAATAGTTGACTTAGTCAAATACTTTTTTGATTTATTGTGAAATCAAGCCTTCTCTCTGCGGATAACTCCGGTGAGCCGCCCGCACCAGCGCCCGGCATTCCGAGATTTTGTCATGCAGCAGCTCCCGTTCCTCGCCGGAGGTATTCTGGTACAGTTTTTCCTCGATCAGCTGGGACTGGATAACCAGATGGTAGTAAAACTGCGTGTCGGTTACGCCCTGGCGGCAGATCTTTGACAGCAGCTTGGAGGCGAAATCGTATTTTTTCAGCAGTGTCTCAGTGGCCGTGCTGCGGTGGTAGGGGAAGACGAGGCAGTTAGCGGCGTAGGCGATCACGATTCCGGCCAGTACGTAGGCCAGACGGATGAGCAGCATCTGCCCCACAGGCGCCCAGCCAAATGCGTTCATAAACACCGCGCCGCCCAGCGCTCCGATGGTGGAACAGGTAAATGTTCCCGTGTAATCTGAGAAATAAAAACTTAAATAGCCGGACAGCATCATAATAACAGTCCTGCCGGCTGGAGACGGAACCAGGGAATAGAGAATCACACTGAATACGCCTCCTGCCACAGTAGCGAAGAAACGTTTCCCGGCCTTCTGCCCCACATCATCGGCATAAGGGAGAGAGACTGAGGCAAGGGTAAACAGAAGCCATTTTCCGTGAGGAAGATTCAGGCTTTCAACCAGCAGTGTTGCGAGTGACAGCAGAAGAGCAACCCGCAGGGCGTAGACGACGCGCACTTTACTGATTTTTAATGCGGCCTGAATCCGGATGGAAAGGGAGAGCAGGGTCGGACGGAAATTGGATTTCTTTTCGGGATCCGCCATATGGACCAGGTGATTTCTGATGTACTCCAGGCTGTTGTAAAATTCTGTCTGATGCAGGTCTTTCACATCCGTAATAAAATCATCCCGCGCAATGAGGTGAGGAGCCGTGGTCTTCATATTTACATAGGCCTCAAAGTGGTCCAGCTGGACCAGCGTCTTTTCCAGCATATCCTGGTATTTTTCCGGATGTTCGGTCTGAGACAGCAGAATAAGCAGGTGTTCCAGGCCGCGCCCGGAATCGACCACGGCGAAGTTGGCATCGGATATACACAGCTCCTTACGCCTCCTGTCATAGACCATGCGGCTGAGACGGCGGATATTCTTTCGGACATCTTCCAGACTTTCCGGTGTTCCGCTGCCGGATAAGAGACAGAATATGTACTGCTTTGCCTCCCCGATCAGCGTAAGAAGTACGTCGGAAACCGTCTCCGCGGCCCGGTTCCGTCCCATGACCAGCTGATAGAGGATGATGCAGACGGCTCCCGTCACCATGGCCATAATCCGCCTTGGAAGCTGTTCCGGGCTGGAGGGGGATATGAAAATCAGGAACAGGTAGGACAGAATATAAGGAAAATACAGATGTCCGGAGTATTCATAGGTATAGAGATACAGGATTAAAAAAATCATGATAAAGTTGATCGGAAGAGCGATCCATGGATTTAAAGTGACAACCAGACAGGCGGCAGCTGCCATCAGCACCAGGACCGCGGACTGCGCAAGCAGATGCTTAAATGGTGTGGAGGTTAAGTCGCGGGCCATAGAGGCCGACATCATAATGGTGAAGATAACTCCGACAATGGAATTTTCTGCTCCGAATACTTTCTGGAACACGTTGACGTAAGCAATAATAAACAGAAATGACAGAGTGGCGAATTTCAGATTTTTGCGTATACTCTCCTGAGCCGCCGGCAGGATGGAACTTTTTTGGGGTATTGCCATAGATAAAACTCCTTTCTTTCGAAAGTATATCGTAGCACAGAAAAAACGGCAGTGCAAGAACGTCCCATTTCTTAAATATTTATGAAGATCTGGATAATGATGGAAAAGAAGCAGGCCGCGGCGGTCATCCATTATACGGATGACGGAAGCCGCGGCCTGCTGCATACAGTGCTGATTCTCTGTGTGATTTCTCTGTTTTTTTGGTATTTCTGGTTGCGTATGTAAAACTGTATACGGCGTCAGATCCGGATTCGCATCAGGAAAGGGATTCCTTATACTGCTTCAGTGCTTTTGCCAGCTGGTCCGGGCAGGAGGTAGGTCTGGGACCGCAGTGAATTCCGTCGAGACGTTTGATCGCTTCGTCTACGTCCATCCCCTCGATCAGACGGCCAAGGCCCTGTGTATTACCGGAACATCCGCCGATGAAGCGGACATTGGTGAGTTTGTTGTCCTGTACGTCAAAATTAATTTCCTGTGAACATACGCCGTGTGTTTTATAAATCATGAATCATTCCTCCATATTTCTTCTATGCTTTATTTGTTTTCTGCCTTATTTTTGACCCTGCATTTTTACAATTATACCGAACAAGGGAAGGAATTGTCAATAGCGGCGGTTACTGAAACCCTCTTGCAAACAGGACGAAAACAGTTATAATAATCAATATATGCAAATTAACCCGGAAGGGAACCCGAAAAGGAGGCGCTGTATGTTAGGAATTATCGGAGCCATGGATGTGGAAGTGGCGGAAGTAAAAGAGGCAATGCAGGATGTGGAAGTAAAGACCATGGCCGGCATGGATTTTTATAAAGGAACGCTGAGGGGAAAAGAGGCAGTGGTGGTCCGTTCCGGAATCGGCAAGGTGAACGCGGCGGTGTGCACACAGATTCTGGTGGACCATTACGGAGTGGATGCGGTCATCAACACGGGAATCGCCGGTTCTTTGAGAAATGAGATCGAGATCGGAGACGTGGTGCTTTCCACCGATACGGCGCAGCATGATATGGATGCGACGGGGTTTGGATACCCGGTGGGGCAGATTCCGCAGATGGAGGAATTCTCATTTCCGGCCGATGAAACGCTTCGGAATCTGGCTCTGAAGTGCTGTAAGGAAGTGAATCCTGACATTGGAGTTTTTACCGGAAGGATCGTTTCTGGGGATCAGTTTATTTCCGACCGGGTTAAAAAAGACTGGATTGCGAAAAATTTTGGAGGCTTCTGCACGGAAATGGAGGGGGCGGCGATCGCTCAGGCGGCATACTTAAACCACGTCCCATTTTTGATTATCAGGGCGATCTCAGATAAGGCTGATAACAGCGCAACCATGGACTACAGCGAGTTTGAGGTAAAGGCGGTGCGCCATTCCGTAAACCTGATTTTAGCCATTGCAGAAAGGTATTCATGTTAAGTTAAGAATCGAATCCTGACGGGATTTGACGAACGATTCTAGGCTCTCTCATCTTCCCAAAGGAAGTTTCGGTGGTTATAATAATCCTATCACCGGAACAACCGGGAAGAAAGGGGAGCTATTATTATGCTGGAATTTTTACAGACAGGCAAAGCGCTGTACGTGCTTGCAGCCGTATGCGGCCTTGGGGTCGTGACCAGATGGCTGACACGTAACCTCTACAAAAGATTAATTAAAGAAACGGACAACATGTCACTGACGAAGAACAAGAATCTTCGCACATTTAAGCAGAAGACAGAAAACAACTATCAGATGAATCAGGGGATTCCGAAAATAAAGCCTTATTTAGAGAGGCAAATGTATGATTTCAGATTTATGGGCATGACGCTTAACGGGTGGAACACATTTTCCAATCAGATGACGCTTCTTTGTTTCCTCGCAGGAGGTGCGGCGGCGTTTGGCGCATACTGGTATCGTACCGATCCTTATTACATAGTGCTGTACGGCTCCATGGGAATTCTGGCAGGGCTCTTTACGATCCTTGTAGACCACGGAGCAGGCGTCGGGGATAAGAAACAACAGCTGTTCACCGCGCTCGATAATTATCTGGAAAATACGCTGATCTACCGATTGGATCAGGAACGAGATGAAACACAGGCAATATCGGGGCCTCATATGGAAACCCGTGAAAATATCCGGTCGATCTATCCCGCGGCAGCAGGTACTGCGGCAGGACAGGCAGAAGAGCCGGAGAAACAGGAAAACGTGCGGGGAAAGCAGAGAAACAGGACGGAGCGCATGAAAAATCAGCTGAAGGCGGAATCGCAGGCTCGCAGACAGAACAGCGGCCGGTCCGACGGAAGACAGAGAGATGGAAGGCAGGGCGGTATTATACAGGAAAATATTATGGCAGAAACCGGTATGGGAATGGCATCTGACGAGGCGTCAGGAATTGCCGGTAATCAGAATATGGCGCAGGAAATGGCGCGAAGCGGCAGCGGGCCGTCAGAAATGGAAGGATCCATCCGGGATGTGGACTATTTAAAGAAGAGTCTGGAACAGATAGCGGCGAGCCGCGAACGAGGAAGAACCGTAAAACAGCAGGAGGACTGGCTGAAGGATTTGAACCCCGATGAATTGAAGCTTATTGGGGAAATTCTGCATGAATATCTGACTTGAACATTTGGGAGAGAAAGGAAAATTGTATCGCAATTGGAGGGGATTTATGATATACTGTTCCTGAACAGGCATTCTATAACCTGAAACAAAAGGAAAAGGAGAATGATAGAAATGGGAAAAGAAGTAGTATTTGATTATTCCAGAGCAGCAGGCTTCGTCTCAGCAGAAGAGATGGAAAATATGAAAGCCACAACGTTGTGTGCAAGAGATGTGCTGATGGACAAGTCCGGCGCAGGGAATGATTTTTTAGGTTGGATTGATCTTCCGGTAGACTATGATAAGGAAGAATTTGAGAGAATAAAAAAAGCGGCGGCCAAGATTCAGAACGATTCTGATGTACTTCTTGTAGTTGGTATTGGCGGTTCCTATTTAGGCGCCAGAGCGGCCATTGAGTTCTTATCCCACAGTTTCTATAATGTATTGCCGAAGGGAAAACGCAAAACTCCGGAGATTTATTTCTTAGGCAACAGCATCAGCAGCAAATACATCCATGACTTAAAGGATGTGCTGGAAGGAAAGGATTTCTCCGTTAATATCATATCCAAGTCCGGTACAACGACAGAACCGGCGATTGCATTCCGTGTCTTCAAGGAGATGCTGATCCAAAAGTATGGCCGTGAAGAGGCGAACAAGAGAATTTACGCTACGACGGACAAGTCAAGGGGTGCACTTAAGAATCTGGCGACGGAAGAGGGTTATGAGTCCTTTGTCGTGCCGGATGACGTAGGTGGACGTTTCTCAGTCCTGACAGCGGTCGGCCTGCTTCCGATTGCAGTATCAGGCGCTGATATCGATAAATTAATGGAAGGTGCTGCGGCAGGAAGAAAGGCGGCTCTTGAGACTCCATATGAGTCCAACTCCGCATTACAGTATGCAGCCGTGCGCAACATCTTACATAGAAAAGGCAAGGCCGTTGAGATTGTGGCCAACTATGAGCCAAGCCTTCATTACGTTTCCGAGTGGTGGAAACAGTTATTTGGTGAGAGCGAAGGAAAAGACCGCAGAGGTATTTTCCCGGCAGCTGTGGATTTAACCACGGATTTACATTCCATGGGCCAGTTCATCCAGGACGGTTCCCGTGTGATGTTTGAGACCGTGCTGAATGTCGAAGAATCCCCGGCCGAGATCCTGCTTCAGAAGGAAGAAGTGGATACGGACGGTATGAACTACTTAGCAGGCAAAAATGTGGATTTCGTCAACAAGAGTGCCATGAACGGCACGATCTTAGCCCATACAGACGGCGATGTACCGAACCTGATGGTAAAGATCCCGGAACAGGACGAATACTGCTTAGGACAGTTATTCTATTTCTTCGAGTATGCATGCGGTGTCAGCGGTTATATTCTGGGTGTCAATCCGTTCAACCAGCCAGGTGTGGAGAGCTATAAGAAGAATATGTTTGCGCTTCTGGGTAAGCCTGGATATGAGAAAGAAAGAGAAGAGCTGTTAAAGAGATTGTAAAATAGAATAAAAGGCCCGTATTCCATGACTGGGTGAGCAGTTGTGGGGTGCGGGCTGTTTTTTTATCCATTTTCGCAATATCCCGTTTGATTGTTAAGGTGGTAATAGGTTCCAATCCATAAATTTCCCAGACTATACAAAAAAATTAATATGTTCAATAAATAAGTGTATGATATAATATAAACATACATCAAAACCGTTAGGGTAACTGCAGACCATCGAACCCTATGAATCCGGTGCAGCCTGCTGAATCGATGGATTCACAGGGGTTGGCTGGCGTTTCCGGGCATAAGTGAATAGAAATGGAGAGACGGACACTATGAAAGGGAAAAGAACATGGAAGATAGCGGTGCTGTCCCTGTCGCTGGTTTGCGCAGTATCTGGCTGCGCCCGGGAAAGCAGGCGTGTGCTGGATCCGAAAAAACCGACTGTTATTACGGTCTGGCATGCATATAATGCTTTTGCAAAGACGATATTTGATGAAAAGGTGACAGAATTTAATGAGACGAAAGGGCTGGAGCTGGGAATCGTCGTGGATGCCTACGGCTTTGGTTCGAGCGGGGAACTGGATGACGCTTTGTTTAACTCCGCCAATGAGATTATCGGATCTGACCCGCTTCCCAATGTGTTTACGGCGTATCCGGACAGCGCATACCGCCTGGATCAACTGGCGCCCCTGGTGGAAATGGAAGAGTATTACAGTGCTGAGGAGCTGGGGCGGTACCGCGCAGAGTTTCTCAGCGAGGGTGTCTGGGGAAAAGATGGCCGTCATAAACTGATTCCTGTGGCGAAATCGACAGAGCTTTTATTTGTGAACGAGACGGGCTGGAAGCAGTTTCGCTCGGCTACAGGTCTTTCTGATGATGTACTTAACACATGGGAAGGACTTGTCTCGGCGGCAGAGGAATATTATAGATGGTCCGGCGGGCAGCCATTACTGGGAATGAACAGCTTTAACGACTTTGCGGTGCTGACAGCGGTCCAGGATGGAGCGGATCCATTTCCCGCCGATGGGGAAAATCACTCATTTGTCTATTCCAGGGAGACCGCGAGAAAGGCGTGGAATGCCTATTACGTCCCTCATATAAACGGCTGGTATAAGAGCAGTGTGTATAATCAGGATGGGCTGAAGAGCGGCAGTCTGCTGGCCTACATCGGTTCGTCGGCCGGCGCCGGATACTTTCCTAAAGAGGTGATCGTGGATGGGAAGAACCAGTATCCCATCGAATGCAGGGTGAGGCCCTATCCGACCTTTGAGGGAGGGCGCGGCTATATGGCTCAGAGAGGAGCGGACATGGGAATATTCCGTTCCAGCGAAACTTCCGAGTACGCCGCCGCGGAATTTCTGAAATGGTTTACGGATCCTGAGCGGAACATTGAATTTACTGCGTCGATCGGATATATACCGGTGGAAAATGAGGCGCTGTCGTCTATCGAGGCGCTGGAAAATTTCATACAGATGAGCGATAATACGGATGCGGTAAAAAAGAGCGTGACAGCGGCCCTTGAGGCGATGCAGGAAGGGAAGTTCTTCGTCAGAAGGCCGTTTGAGAATTCGTATGAAGCAAATGAACGGTTTTCCCGTTCCCTGGAGCGGAAGGTGGAGCTTGATCTGAATGAGCTTCATAACAGGGTGGAGAACGGCGAAGACAGGCAGACAGTGATTTCCGGTTTTATGGAAGATGAGAACTTTGATAAATGGTATCAGGATTTAATGGGAGAAATGGTTGGAGAGGTAAATGAATAAAAAGGTGAGAAGTGATTCGATCGCCTTTAAACTGGCGCTTACGTTTGTGGTGTCGGTTGTGATTCAGAGTCTGTTGATGACGGCCCTTCTGAGTCTGGGCGGTGTGATCGGGCAGTCCCGGGAGAATGCGTACCAGATTTTTTCAGAGAAAGTGAAGAACCGCGCGGTGACAATCGAAGGGGAGATGAAGAATGTCTGGACGAATTTTGAACTCTATACCGATGAGCTGAGCCGGTATTTCGCGGATGCAGAGAGAGATGAGAACGGGGAACTGCTGGAAAAGGAAGAGCTGCTTAAGGCGGCCGCCCCGACTGTGCTGAATGCGCTGTACTACACGAAAACCACGGGGGCATTTTTAATATTAGACAGGGGAGACGATGGAAACGGCAGCTACCCGGCGCTTTATTTCAGGAATGCCAATCCGAACCGGGTCGATGAGCGCAATTCCAATACCTATCTTCTGGCCGGCCCCTGGGATGTGGCACAGGAGACGCAGGTGGTGACAGATGCCGCATGGAAGTACCAGCTGGAGCTGACAGATGCGAACCGTGCGTTTTATGAAAAACCATTCAGCAGTATAGGGCTGGCAGGCGATGAGAAACTGCTGGGCTATTGGTGTCCGCCGTTCCGGCTCTATGACGGAGGGGAAGAGGTGGTAACGTATTCGATTCCTCTGGTGGACCAGCGGGGAAGGACAGTCGGTGTATTTGGTGTTGAGATCTCGCTGAATTACCTGTATAAATATCTGCCGCCATCCGATCTGATGGCTGTGGACTCCTACGGCTATGTGGTCGGAATACATACCGGAGAGAACGGTGAGATCCGCCCTCTCGTCACCCACGGAGCTCTCCAGAAGCGTATTCTGCAGAGCGCCAGTCCTATGGAGTTTAAGGCAAAAGATGCAGAGAACGGTATTTTCCAATTGGAAAACCACAATGGAAATGAGGTAATCTATGCGTGTCTGAAACAGATGGGCATGTATTATAACAATACTCCTTTTTCGGGAGAAGAGTGGTATCTGATCGGCCTGATGGATGAAGATGTACTGCTGCGGTATCCGCACCGAATCCAGGAGATTCTGGTCTATTCATTTCTCATTTCACTCTGCGCAGGCGCAGGGATTGCGGTGCTGATCAGCCGGTGGTTTACCCGTTATTCAAGGCTTCTGGAGCTCTCGGAGGTTCCGGTGGGAGTCTATGAGATGGGCTCTAAGGGGAATAAGGTCTACATGACGAACCAGGTTCCCCGGCTGCTGGGATTATCGAAAGAGCAGGAACGGGCTTTTTGCAGGAGCCAGGATGAATTTCAGGCATTCTTAAAGAAGATCTGCGAGAAGCCGACAGAGGATGAAAATGTATTCTGTCTGGAACGGCCGGAGGGAAAACGCTGGATCCGTCTGACCTTTCGTGAGGACGACGGGAAGAAGAGCGGAGTCGTGGAAGATGTGACAGAGGAGACGCTCAAGACGCAGTCACTCAGAGCGGAAAATGATCTGGACGGCCTCACCCGGGTGCTGAACAGAAAGGCCTTCGAGCGCCGGCAGCAGAAATGGGATGGAATGCTGCGGCTCGGAAAGCCGCTGGCGGTCCTGATGTTCGATTTGAACTGTCTCAAGGGGGTAAATGACCAGTTTGGACACGAGACGGGCGATAAGTACATACGCTTTGCTGCCAGAGCGATCTCCGGAGCCTTAAAGGATGCGTGGATCTACCGCATCGGCGGGGATGAATTCGCAGCAGTGCTTGAGGGAATGCCTGAGAACTCGATTGAGGAATGCTGCCGCCTGTCAGCCGGCCGGGTAAAGGCGTATGGTAAAGAGAATGGGTTTGAAGCGGGGATCGCCTGGGGATATGCGATATCCGCTCCGGACAGTGCGGAGGCATTCGGTGATCTGTTGTCCCGCGCGGATCATAATATGTATGAGATGAAGAAACAGATGAAGAACATAGATAAATCTTGAAGTAAGAGGCCCATGGCTGTAATCGGATGAGGATTGCAGGCATGGGCTTTTTTCAAGATTTAGCTTAGGTTTTCTGAGATTAGTCTTGCTGTGTTTCCATCTATTGATGCACCGCATTCTGCTTCCTGTACTGATTCGGACTTATCCCCGTAAACTTCTTAAATATCTGCGAAAAATACGACTGCGAGGCAAATCCCGTACTGGCTGCAATCTCGGCAATCGAATAATCCGTCTGCGTGAGCAGATCCTTACTTATCTGAAGACGGCGCTGGATCAGATAGGTGATGGGCGACATTCCCAGATACTTGGAAAAGGTGTGCGATAAGTAAAACTTGTTGATATGGGTGGCATCCGCCAGAGAATCCAGGGTGATCGGCTGTGCGTAGTTTGCATCCAGATACCGTTTGGCGCTGGCGCACTCCTTTGGCATCCGGGAGGCATCCGTGGAGATGATGCCGAACTGGTCATTTCTCGTAATATAGATGAGAATAACTTCCAGAAGGTCGTGACATACCTGCTCGTAACCGTTCTTTTTTTCCTTGATCTCACGAAGCATCAGCTGGGAGAAGTTCAGCAGGTTCTTTTTTTCGGCGGAATAGTTATAGTAACCATAGTTTTCCGGGACATCCGGAGTGCCGAAAGAGAAGGTCAGGCCCTCAACACCGAATACAATATACTCTAATGGTTTGGAATCCATAGACTTCTCCGTGTGTTCCACATTGGGATTGACGATGACCATATCATTTTCCTTAACCGTGATCAGCCGGTCTTCCACCAGGAATTTTCCCAGGCCGCTGATGACATAGAACAGCTCGGTAAAATGATGGGTATGGGGAAGACTCTGCCAGTCGCCTTCGTATTTGGAGGTGGAGGCGTACAGGAGCTGGAAATTCAGTTTTTGGAGTGTTTCAAGATTTTTATCAAAATTTAATCGTTCGTTACTCATAGGGCTACCTCTTTAAATTTTACAGGCTTTTTAATTATCTTGCTATGAAATCGCAAAATGATAATAAATAAGCTGTTACTCATACGTAAAAACACCAAATAAAGTCCTTTTATACTGTCTATTATAGGTGATTTGGCCATGAAAAGAAAGCTTTTTATTATTACAGGAGCAAGATATATAAAAAGTAAGAATCCTATGGGGACCATGCCGGTGAAAGCCCTTTCTTCCACTTATTGTCAGCTTTATTTAAGAATATAGTTCTGGTATTGGTAAGGTGTATATAGTATACTGTATTGTATTACATTTCTTATTACAAGGAGGAAACTATGAAAAAATATTTAGCACTTCTTTTGAGCGCGGCCATGGTATTATCCCTGGCAGGATGCGGCGGCGGAAAAGACGCCAGGACGATTTATGATGAAGCTTCCAAGAAGACTTCTGAACTGCAGGAAATGGATATCGAGACGACGGCTGCCATGACGATGACTCAGGGGGATCAGACCATCGACTTATCGACAACCATGGATATTCAGATGACCGGCGCGAATACGGATGATATGAAGTATCTGGCAGCCGGAAAGACCACGATGGCGGGTCAGGACATCGATGTGACGATGTACTATGAGGGCGGCTATTACTACATGGAGACCATGGGACAGAAGATCAAGTACGCCATGGATTTAAACCAGCTCATGGAGCAGGTTAAGCAGAGCACGGAAGGCGCCAACATGGAATCTTCTTATATGAAGGAAATCAAGGCGAAGAAGGACGGAGATAACCAGATCCTCACATTTACGGCTGACGCGGAAAAGATGGATTCCTATGTACAGGATATCATGGGCAGTATGAGCGGAGCGATCGCCGGAGCGGAAGACGTTGCTTATAAGATCAAATCGGCCAGCGGAGAAGCGGTTGTGAATAAAGACGGCTATTTCTCAAGCATGAATATCAAGATGAGCATGGATATGACGGTCCAGGGAGAAACAGTTGGAGTGGAGATGGATACCGACGCCATTTATCATAATCCGGGCCAGGCGGTCACATTGACTGCGCCAGACCTGGAGGGCTATCAGGAAATCGATCCTGCGGCTCTGGGAACCCAGCAGTAAGCAGACAGCGCTGCACATTCTTATGAGGAGAATGTGCAGCGCTGTTTTATCTAGTCATGCTTTATTCTGGAAGAACGATGGAATCGTCATTGGAGCGTTCGAGTGTCGCATTGCTGTACTGCGTGATGGTCTTGACTGTCTCGCCGTCGATTTCCTGTCCATAATCGTAAGAGAGGCGGTATTCGATCGTCAGCAGGCGTCCCGATGAATCGATGACGGCTTTCAGTGTCTCGGCGGTATAATTCCGGTCGATGGCCTCGGCGCCGGTCTCCTCCAGTTCCTTCTGCTTTGCCTCCAGAGAGCTTCTTTCATACTGCTTCAGATCACCTTTTGCCAGTTCCCGCTGATACCAGTCCATCGCTTCGTCGTACATGACCTTAGAGGGAAGGGAAGATTCCTTAAGCTGTTCGGGGCTGCGGCTGAGCGAAATCGTGGTCCAGTCGCCATCCTTATCGATGGAAGCTTCTGCAAAGTCTTCCGGAGCGATGCGGTGCCCGTAGATCCACAGGCGCTTTTTATAGTCTTCGTTTCCGGAGGGGCTGTCGGTGGTGTCGTAAACCCAGCCTTTCTCCAGCAGCCCGGGATGACTGCCCGTATCACTGCCGGCATCGGAGGGGATATGGTACTCGTCTTTCTCCTTGTCAAATATCCGGTAATAATGATCATTGCCAAGAAGCTCATGCTCTACGGTCAGAGTGGAGCTTTTGTCACTGGAGGTGGTGGTAATATAGTAGTCACGGCCTCCGTCCCCGGAGACGCAGATATACGTGGTCTTCTGGCCTTCATAGCTTTTCTCATCGAAAAATGCACCTCTGGAGACCGTAAATTCATAGCGGTCCAGGGCCAGATCGTGTTCAATCGCGGCATTGATGGCGTCTGCCGCTTCCTGCAGTTCGTGTTCCCCGGTTTTCCCGAAACAGCCGGAGACCATCAGGGAAGCGGCGGCCAGAGCGGCGGCCGGAACCAAAAGCCATTTACTTTTCCGTAACATCGTAATCCCTCTTTATTCTTCGATGACCTGGATTTCCAGAAAATCGAAATCAATGTGTTCGATAAAGTTGTCCTGATAAAAACGCGCCTTGTCATGAACCTTAAACTCGTGAATGGTGGCGTCCAGCCAGATCGGCTTACCCAAATCAAATTCATAGCAGATATCATCAAGAGCCTGGAATACCATGGCGGTTCTGGACATCGAGTAATCGGAGATGCAGATAACGGTATCCCGGACGAGTCTCGTGTCTTTTATAATCTTTCCCCACATGCGAAACATAGAATCTTCCTCCTCCCGTATATCTGTGGTTTTTATAAAAAGTGTATGCAGTTGATTATATCATCCTGGCGGGAAGCAGTGCAAGGGAAAAAACTTGAGATTAAAAATTTGTAAAAATGAATAGAATATGATAGAATCAAGTTAGCGTTTTTTGTGGAATAAAATCGGATAAAACCGAAGGAGGACGACGACGAATGGCACAACCGATAACAGACCAGGTCGGATTCCTGTCAGAGGCATGCAGAGCCGTACAGGAGCTGTCTGCGAGCAAAAATTCACTGGATAAAATACGCCTGGATGAGAAGCGTCTGGAGAAAGAACTGGAGGCGGAAAAGAAGGCAGTGACGGATGCGATCAGTCTGACTGTGAAGAAGCGTATGGAAGAAATTAACGGTTCCTACGACAAGGAGATAGCAAAAGGACAGGACCGGTTAAAGCGGGTTCGGAGCAAACGGGAGAAGGCGAAGAGCCAGGGCGTGAAGGAACGGATTGAGGAAGAGACGAAGGAACTGCGGGATGACAACCGGGAACTGAAGCTGCAGATGAAGACGGCGTTCCAGCAGGACCGTGTGCCGCGTTTCTGTAAATCCACATGGTACTACTCCCTGTATTTTACCAGAGGATTCTCAGAATTTCTGATTTTACTGGTGACGATTCTGATTTGCTTTCTTGCGGTTCCGTGGGGAATCTACATGCTGCTTCCGCAGAAGTCCAACTACTATCTGGCGGGGATCTATTTCGTGGCTGTCGTTGTCTTCGGAGGACTCTATATTCTGATTAATAATAAGACAAAGGTGCGTCATCAGGAGACGCTAAAGCAGGGACGGAAAATCCGCGATTTAATGAGGACGAACGATAAGAAGATCCGTGTCATTACCAGCGCGATCCGGCGCGACCGGGACGAGGCTGTGTATGATCTGGAAAAGTATGACGATGAGATCGCTCAGATCGAGCAGGACCTGGCGGATATCACCAGCAAGAAGAAAGAGGCGTTAAATACATTTGAGAAGGTGACGAAGACCATCATTTCTGATGAGATTGCCGGTGGAAGCAGGGAGAAGATCGAACGGCTGGAGGCTGATCTGCGCCGTGCCTCGGATGAGGCCAAGGAAGCCGAGGTGAAAGTGAAGGAGCAGACGCTCTTTATCACGGATAATTATGAATCCTATCTCGGAACGGAATTCATGGTGCCTGAGAAGCTGGATGAGCTGGCTGATTTTATACGGCTGGGGAAAGCTGCTACGATCAGTGAGGCGGAAGCACTTTATAAGAGTGTAAAGGGATAACGAATATATAATAAGAGAAAGACGCAGTGCAGAACTTCTATTGCAGCAGATAGAAGTTCTGCACTGCGTCTTTCTTATTGCTGTTTTTTCACTTCCGGCTACGGCAGACGCCTCTGAAGCAGATCCCAGTCCGAGTTTACGATCAGTTTCTCCGGAAAGGAGATGCTTTTTAACATCTTTAAGGCCGCGTCGTGGCTGCCGACCGCGTACTTGGAGTGGGCGTCGGAGCTGACCAGTACGGAGACACCATATTCCATGCAGAGCCGGGCGACGGTTTTGCAGTTCTTATCGCTTCCGGGGCGGACTATAAAGGAGTTGGAGTTGATCTCGATTAACTTTTCCTCCTGGGCGCATGCCTTGATGACGGCCTCATAGTCGCATTGAAAAACCGGATTCCCAATGTGCCCCAGACAGTCCACATCGGGATTTTTCAAGACCTCGATAAGCCCCCGCGTGTGATCCGCCGGTGAGGCCGGGGCAATGGCCTCCGCGTGATAGGAAGCAATGACAATATCCAGGTTTTTTAAAATGGATTCAGGCAGATCCAGCTGACCGTCATACGACTTAATATTCACTTCGGCGCCCTTGTAAAAACGAATACCGTAGAGCTCGTCCGGAAGGTTTCGTAAACACAGGAAGTGAAGCTCCATGGCGCCGTCCAACATCCCGGGACCGTGATTGGTAATGCCAAAGGCTTTAAAACCTTTAAACTTTGCGGCCATTGCCATCTCATCCAGAGTGCTGTAAGCGTGCTGGCTGACGCTGGTATGCATATGTAAATCCGCGATTGTTTTCAAACACACCCCTCTTTTCTTCTTATATAATTTTGTAGTAAGATAAACTTATTATAATGTTTAGTAAACAAAAAATCAATACAATCTGAAAAAAATACGAAAAAACTAAAAAATAATATAAACTTTACAAAACATTTACTTATAATTTTATTGACAAAATTAGTCAACATGCTATAATCTAACTATAAAACATCAATAAATACGATGAAAAAAGTGATTTAGCACAAACTGGGACTAGGAAACTAATAGAAACGGGAAGAGGAAAAGTTTACTAAACGGAAGCGAAAGGTAAAAGGCAAAAGGCAAAAGGCAAAAGGTAAAAGGCAAAAGGCAAAAGGCAAAAGGCAAAAGGCAAAAGGCAAAAGGCAAAAGGCAAAAGACAAAAGACAAAAGCAAAAGACAAAAGCAAAAGCAAAGACAAAGGTAAAAGACAAAAGGAGGAAACAATGGGAAGCGTATATGCAGAAGGGCAGGAGTATCACCTGCAGATTAAGGAGGGAGATGTCGGCCGGTATGTAATTCTGACCGGTGATCCGGGAAGATGTGAGACCATTGCAGGGCTGCTTGACCGTCCGGAGAAAAGGGCGGCAAACCGGGAGTATGTTACCTGTACCGGATATTTAAATGGGGAGAAGGTCAGCGTGGTGTCCACCGGAATCGGCGGGCCGTCGGCGGCCATAGCCCTGGAGGAGCTGGCGCACTGCGGGGCCAGTACCTTTATCCGCGTTGGAACCTCGGGAGGTATGCAGCCGGAAGTACTGGGGGGAGATGCGGTAATCGCCACAGGAGCTGTGCGCATGGAAGGCACGAGCAGGGAGTACGCCCCCATCGAATATCCGGCAGTTGCGGATTATCAGGTGGTTATGGCTCTCAAGGAAGCGGCAGACGCGGCCGGACAGCGCTGCCATCTGGGCGTCGTGCAGTGTAAGGATTCCTTTTACGGTCAGCATGATCCGGATACCATGCCGGTAGCAGATGCATTAAATTCAAAATGGAAGGCCTGGGTCCGGTGCGGCGCGCTGGCAAGCGAGATGGAGTCCGCGGCGCTGTTTACGGTCGGACAGGTCCGCAGGCTTCGCATGGGTACGGTGCTCCTTGTCATAGGAAACCAGACGAGGCGGGAGATGGGACTTGAGGATATCCAGTGCCATGACACCGGAAAAGTGGCAGAACTGGCCGTGGAGGCCATGAAGCGGTTAATAGAGCACGATAAAACCAATCAGAAAAATTATGGAGGGAAGACATTATGAAGAAAAAAGGCAGAGCATTGACGGCAGTATTACTGGGACTGACCATGGTTATGAGCCTGGCTGGATGCGGTCAGAAGAAGGAGAGCACAGCCGATACGGCAGCGGCGGGCAGCGAGGCGGCTAAGACGGAGGAAAGTACGGGAGAAAAGAGCACGTCTGCGGAGATGGAGACAATTACCTTAAAGCTGGGCTTTAACGGAGATTTCCTCACAATGCCGGAAGCGGTACTGGGAGCCGCGGAGAATTTAAATAAGAAGTACGAGCAGGAAGGAAAGAATATCCGGATCGAGTTTGAGACGGATTATCAGACCATCGACAACAGTGAATACCATAACAACATCGTGTTTGCACATAAGAGTGGGGACGCACCGGATATCTTCATCTGTGACGCCGATGTGGCCGGATTCGTAAAGGCCGGATGTGTTCTGGATATCACGGATGTGATGAGTGATGCATTCGTAGACGGCGTATTCACACCGACTATGGTGGATGGAAAAGCCTACGCCATGCCTTTCGACCTGCCGCTTCGTGTAATCTATTACTCCAACAAGGACCTGGCGGATATCGGATGGAGCCAGGACGAGATCGACGCGTTGCCGGAAAAGATCCGGGACGGGGAATTTACTCTGGAACAGTTTATGGATCTCTGCAGTGAAGTGGTAGAAAAAGGCGGAGCGAAGTACGGTCTGGTTCACAGACCAGGAGCCGGCAATGACTTTTTCGATATGTTAAACGCGTTTGGCGGTCAGTATTACGATGAAAACGGCAGCCTGGTGTTTGACGAGGCCGGAATAACGAGATTTTTTGAGAGCATCTACGAAAATGCCAACACGACGAAGATCACACCTCCTAACTTAAACCAGCTGGGTTGGGATACAATCAATAAGATGGTAGGTACGGGAGAAGCCTTCGCCTACTACGGTCCGATGTTCTCCGCGACGTATGTGGCGCAGGCGGCAGGACTGGAGACAGAAGAGTTTGCGAAGAATGAGACGTTTGTGTTATTCCCGAAATCCGAATATACGGATGCCCCATTTGCAACGGTAGCGCCTCAGATGATGGCGATCAGCGCCGATACAAAGTATCCGGATGTCTGTAAGGATATTTTCCGCGAACTGGCCGGCGATTCCAACTCTCTGTTAGCAAAACATGCAGGCACCATCTACACGCTGTCCTGTATCAAAGAAGCCAATAAGAACCCGGAAGTGACGGAGAATCCGATCCTTAAGAATGTAACTTACATGGCAGATTACGCAAGGTCCGTTCCGGCAATCAACAATTTATCTTCCTTAAAGAGCGAGATGTTCACACAGATTGTCTCCCTCGAACTGGGACAGACGACTCCGGAACAGGCGGTTGCCGACTTGAAGACTCAGATCGAACTGAATGTTGACAATGTAATTTTCAAATAAAAACAGTAAGGTTTGCCGCTGCTGCGCCAGGGGGTGTGAAAGATCCCGGCGCAGCAGCATTTAGGAAGGCGGTTCCTCATGAAAAATAAAAATGGACAGGCATATATGTTTTTAACGCCTTTTTTGATTTTGGTGACGATTTTCTATGTAATCCCGGCCGTACTGACTGTGGTGATGTCATTTACGAATCTCGATTCCTCGTTTGTGTGGGAATTTAACCATTTCAAAAATTTTATTAAGATATTTAAAGATCCCAATACGCTGGTCATTGTAAGAAATACCCTGATCTTTGTCGGGGTGGCGATTGTGACGACGGTTTTCTTAAATCTCCTGTTTGCCGTGCTCACTACATATTTCGTTAAGACAGAGCGGTACTCCAGCATATTTAAGGCGATTCTGATGATCCCCATGATCACACCGGCGGTTGTGTATTCCGTACTCTGGATCTGGCTGTTGGAAGCCGGCGAGGGAGGAATGGTCAACCGGGTCTATTTATCCTTTGTGGACTCCCAGCCGATTAACTGGATTGCTAAGTACCCGATGCAGATCGTCCTCTGCGCGACGATTCTCGTCAATATTGCGTATGGAACCATTATATTTTCCAGCGCGATCAAGAGCATTCCGGAAAACCAGTTTAAGGCGGCCCATGTGGATGGGGCGGGAGAATGGGAGATTATCAAAAGCATTATCATCCCCAATATCCGCTACCACATCCAGTTTATCGCCCTGTGGGAGGCGCTGGGGCTTCTCACGAACTACGTGACGATTCTCCTCATCACCAACGGCGGACCGGGAATACAGACCGAGGTCTGGTCGCTGTCAGCCTACCATAAGGCATTTAACGACCAGCAGTACGGATACGGCGCGGCTATTTCCCTGATGCTGATCCTGGTGGTACTGGTTCTTATGATCCTGATGAACAAAGTCATGCAGAAGCAGAATGAAAGATAGGGGGGAGAACAAATGGCAAAGGTTACGTTAAGCAAGACGGAGAAAAAGAAACAGAATATCGCGATCGCGGTACTGGTTCTGCTCTGCGCACCGATCCTGTATCTGTATATCAGCTTTTTCAGCCTTGCTTTTTTTGGCGCGGATGGCGCGTTTACATTAAGCAATTTCGATTTCCTGTATAAGCCCATGAAGCTGAAGCAGACAACGATTCAGCCCATTGGAAAATCATTTGTAAATACGGTTTATTTTACAATCATAGTCACTCTGAGTGAAGTGGTCATCAGCTGTCTGGCCGGGTATGCGCTGTCGAGACTTCAGTTCCGGGGAAGGAAGACGATTCAGTATTCACTTCTGATTCTGAGGATGTTCCCAAACCTGCTCTTACTCATTGCCGTGCTCTATGTTCTGATTGCACTGAATATCGTCAATACCATGGTGGGCGTCATTCTGGTCGCCATCGCATTCCGGATTCCGGGGTCCACCTTTATTATTAAAAACTTTTTTGATGGGATACCGAGGGATATCGAGAATTCCACGCTGGTGGACGGATGCAGCAGGCTGAGCGGTTTCTTCCAGGTTATTATCTATCTGGTTAAGCCAGGCATCGCCTCGATCTCGATTTTCTCATTCCTCAGCGCATGGTCCAACTATATCTTGTTTAACACGCTGATTTTCAATTCCAAGACGCCGGTTATCGCCACGTACCTCCATTCCCTGTCGCGGAGTGAGCAGATGATCGCGGATTACGGTGTATTTGCGGCAATGGCAATCGTATACATGCTGCCGGTATTCGTATTTTTCGTTATATCTCAGAAACAGTTGATGGAAGGCAATATCGGAGGCGGAAAGGGAGTATAATTATGATTTCAATCAATAAACTGCGTAAGGAATTTGACCAGGGCGTCGTGGCGCTGGACAGTATCGATCTGGAGATCCGGGACACGGAATTTGTCGCACTGCTGGGGCCGTCGGGCTGCGGGAAATCCACAACCTTAAACTGCATCGCCGGCCTTTTGGATGTGACCAGCGGACAGGTGATGTTTGATGATGCGGATGTGACGAACAAGGCGCCAAAGGACCGGAATATCGGTATGGTATTCCAGTCTTACGCCCTGTATCCCCATTTAAAGGTAATTGATAACATTGCGTTCCCCTTAAAGCAAAAGGGTGTATCGAAGGAAGAACGCCATAAAAAGGCGAGGGAAATGGCGGTAAAGCTTCAGATTGAGCATCTTCTGGACCGGAAGCCGACCCAGCTCTCCGGCGGCCAGCAGCAGAGAGTGGCCATGTGCCGCGCCCTCGTGAAGGAACCGAAGATCCTGCTCCTGGACGAGCCGATGTCTAACCTGGATGCCCGATTAAAGATCGAGATCCGCGAAGTAATTAAGAAGATTCAGCAGGAGTTAAAGGTTACATCAATCATCGTGACCCATGATCAGGAAGAGGCCATGGCGATTGCGGACAAGATTGCCATTCTTGACAACGGAAGAATCCAGCAGTACGATACTCCTGAGATGCTTTATCAGTATCCCGCCAACTTATTTGTGGCTAATTTTATGGGGAATCCGCCCATGAATTTTATCGATGCCAAGCTGGAGATGGCCGGGGAGAAGCTTATGTTTACCATTGGGGAGTCTTCCGTGGAGGTATCCGGGCAGCTTCTCGAAAAGCTGAGACCCCACACCGGCAGGCCGGTTAAGCTGGGAGTTCGCTCCCATCAGATCAGGGTAGGGGCGGAGCCGGCAGCCAATACCTTGCCGATGGAGGTCCAGATGGTGGAGAACTTAGGCAAGGAACTGCTCTTAAGCGGGGATGTCCACGGCTGTCACGTGCGGGTATCCGTGGATGATACGTCTGCCTTCGGGCGAATGAAGGCGCTGGTGGGCGACGGTGAAAAATGTGTATATCTGCGGTTTGCGGATTTTATAAATGTGTTTGACTCTGAGACGAAGGTGAACCTTGTATTATGAGAGAATTATTAGAACATGCGGACCGGGTGCTGATTGGCGGGCACAGAGGCAGTGCCTGCCGTTACCCGGAAAATTCCATAGAAGCCATGGAGCACGGCCTGCTGTCGGGCGCGGATTACCTGGAAATTGATATTCAGCTGACGAGGGACGGTGTGCCCGTGGTCTATCACGATACCGCTCTGGAGAAACGGACCGCTTTGCACGGATACGTTCACGAGCATACGCTGGACAGGCTGCGGGAGAACTGTCCGGGCCTCTGCACCTTTGAGGAGGCCATGAGATGGGGCAGCGAAAGAGAAGCGTGGTTCGCGCTGGAGATTAAGACAGTTCCCCTGGATATGCAGGAAGTAAACTTCCGTCTGCTGGAGGCCATGGTTCCTGTTCTGGAGAAAACAGGCATGAAGAAGCGTGTATTCGTATTCGGTCCGGATTATCAGGTCCTTAAACGGATGAAGCAGCTGGATCCGGAGGTGGAGATCGGCCTGATCGTTCCCTTTATCCCGGAGGACCCTGTGGAGCTTATGAAGTCCATGGATGCGATGGTCTATTTAACGTATATCTATAATATAACACCGGACATGATAGACGGACTCAAGGCACACGGATATTATGTGAGCGGCGCTATATTAAGGGAAGAAAAATGGATGGAACGGGCATACGCATGCGGCGTAACCATGTTTGAAGCCGATTATCCGGAAATGGCGCGCAGACTGGGAAGTGCAGGACGACAGAGCGGACGGAACAGCGAAGGCTGTGAGCTGTAACAAAAATACGCATAAAACAGCAAACCACAGGAGACCGCGTGATTGACGTATAGTGATGATTCTGATATGATAAAAAATAGTAAAAACAGGTGAAGGAAGGGGTGATGTGTGTGGCAACATTATTGGATATTGCGGAGAAGGCCGGCGTGGCCAAGTCTACGGTTTCCAGAGCGCTGAGGGAAGATCCGACGCTTTCTATTACAGAGGAGACGAAGGAAAAGATCTTTTCCGTAGCGGAAGAACTCCAGTATAAGATGAAACAGGAGAAGAAATTAAAACGATGCCGGAACATTGCGATCGTTCATAAGGACACACATTTCATGAACCAGATTGATAACGCGTTCTATTTCTCGATCAGGAGTGCCGTCGAGGAAACGTGCTATCAGAAGAATATCGGGTTCACATTTGTCCCTTATTCCTTCCTGGATTCGTTTGACCGACAGATCGACGGAGCGCTGGTCGTGGGGAATTTCGACCGGAAAGAGGTGGATACAATCTGTACCGCGGTGAGGACCGGCTGTATGGTGTTTGTGGGCAAGGTGAATTACTACCCGGACCGCATGGACTGGATCTCTTACAGCATTAAGGACTGTGTTTATAAGGCCATGGGGCATCTGGCTGCCATGGGACTTAAGGATATTGCCTATCTCGGCGGGTATGACAGCGAGGATACACCGGAGGAGTTCAGCAAGTTTTCTTATTTTAAGAAGTTCATGGCCGAGCAGAAGCAGCTTCATTTTGCCGGTTCCATGGTCGGGGAACACGGCGTGGAGAGCGGTTACCAGATGATGAAACGCTGGCTCCGCGAGAAGAAGGCGGTTCCGGATGCATTTTTCGTATCCAATGATCCGATTGCCATCGGAGTGATCAAGGCGCTGAATGAGGAAGGAATCTCCGTGCCGGACAGCGTATCGGTGATTTCCATAAACGGGGACAGCTCCGGCGAATTTTCGTTCCCGGCCCTGACCACGGTCGATGTCCATACGGATGCCATGGGGCGGGAAGCGGTGGAGATTCTGGAGGAACGGATCGAAGGAAAGCGGAAGCTGATTAAAAAGGTGGAATACCAGGTGACGCTGGTGACGCGTGGAAGCGTGGGGAAAATAGAATAAGAGAGTATGGGAGTCCGGTTTCTGCCGGGCTCTTTCTTTTTTGATAAGATTTAGAAATGTAAGAATTGTTAAGAAGTATCCTCTTGACGTATGGCGCCCTTCCAGTATACAATAAAGGTATACAAATGTATACCAATACATGGCAACGGAAAGAAGGAACGGATATGGGAAGAATCGCTCTGTCAGACGGAGAATGGAAGGTCATGAATGCGCTGTGGAAGCAGCCGCCCAAGACCATCATGCAGCTTACAAAGGAACTGAAGGAGGAAACGGACTGGGGAAAAAACGTAATTATCACCATGTTGAACCGATTGGAGGCAAAGGGAGCCGTGATCCATGAGGCTGGAGGACGTGCGAAGCAGTTTTATCCGGCAGTCGACCGGGAAGATACGGTGCTGGAGGAGACGAAAGGGTTTCTGGAACGCGTTTACGAGGGGAGTGTGACCATGATGGTGGACGCCATGGTGAATTCCGGTTCCCTCTCGAAGTCGGATATTGAGGAGCTCTATGATATATTACAGAAGGCGGAGGAGGAGACGAATGGCTGAGACTCTGATTACCTCATCTGTCATCATCCTCATGCTGTGCGCGATCCGCATCCTGTTCAAAGGGAGAATCAGGCCGACCGTGCAGTACGGCCTTTGGGGAATCGCAGCGGCGCGTCTGGCTCTGCCGTGTTTCTACCCGGTGATCCGGTGGTTTGGAAGCCTGCAGAGTCCGTGGAGTATCATGAATGCGGCGGCGCCGCTGGCCGACCGTCTGGCGGTCCGGGCTCACGCTGTCACAGTGCCTTCCGGCGCGGTTCCGGTTAATCCCGGTCAGTTAGGCGCCGTGCACGCCGGACTGGAGAATGCCGCGGCCAATCCCGGTACATCTCTCATATCCGGGGCGGAGCAGGCGGGGCTGTCCGGATGGATTGTTCTCTTTCTCGGTATCTGGATTGCAGGAAGCATCCTGCTGTTTCTATGGCTTTCCGTCGTACATATCCATATGGGGAAGCGTCTCATGAAGCAGAGGACGCCGTACGAAGGCCCGGTTCCGGCGTGGTCGGCCGTGCCGGTATACTGGGCTGGGGACATTCCGACACCCTGTTATTTTGTGTATTTTGGGAAGAAGGGGATCTATCTGCCGGAACGGCTTCAGAATGATCCGGAGGCCGCCCGTCATGTGGTGGTTCATGAGGCGTGTCATGCCGGCCACCGCGACCATATTTGGGGGTGGCTCCGCTGTGTCCTGCTGTGCTGTTACTGGATCAATCCCTTCGTCTGGCTGGCAGGCTATTTATCGAAGCGGGACTGTGAGCTTTCCTGCGACGAGGCGGCTGTCCGGCGGCTGGGAGAGGCAGAGCGGTTCGCCTATGGGAGGACGCTGATCGCCATGGCAGCAGGCAGAAGGACGCCGTGGAATTTTCTGAGCACAGCCTCCGATATCGGAAATGGCAAGAAGTCCATGAAGGAGCGGATCTGGACGCTGGCTCACCATCCGAAGACGGGGCCGGTCACCGCTTTGGTGATCGCGGCGGCGGCCATAGTTCTGATCGTCTGTACTTTTACCGGGAAAATGGGGAATGGCGGCGGTGCGAAGGGCGCTGAGAACCCTGAGATTCGGGAACAGACGGTTCTGTGGGCGGAAGCATTTTGCGGACGGAACGGAAAAGAGCTGTATGCCATGTACAATCCAGACCACCGTGACGATTTCTACGACATGGAGATGGTGCAGTCAGAGAAAGACGATGCTGTTATCAGCTTTGGTATGTCCAGCCCCTGGCCTATGGACAGCGTCTACGATATAGAGGTGGACGGCAGAAATGCGGAAGTCACCTATTACGCCATGACCTCCGATCCCCACCGCTGGGTCTGGAAAGAGAAGCTTACATGGGTGAAGAATGGCGATAGCTGGTACGCAGACCAGCAGGAATTCCACACGTACGATCAGGTTACTACGGCTCAGGAATTCCGTGAGGCATACGGGGAGGCATTGACCGGCGGAGGCATGGACTACAGGACTAATGGCCTGGGGGAAGGCCTGAACAGAAACGCGCAGGGCGATCCATTTTATGAGGGCTTATTGAAACCGGAGACGGCGGCGGAAATACTCCTGAATCTGCATTCCGGCATGGGAACGGCGGCTGCAGCTGATGGAGAGACGGTAGTGACCTATACCTTCGAAAAGGGAGACAGCGTGGAACTCACCATGGTTCAGCCGTATGGCGCGGACGGAATCTGGGTTCCGGATGAGGTTCGAAAGGATGGGATCCGGGAAGAACGTACAGAGGCGACCGTGGACTCTGTTCCGGGTATGGCCGAAATTGTGGCGCTGTCTGAGCTGCCAAAGGATCAGAATCTGTTGGAGGCGATCCGCAAATGGTGGCCGGAAATCCCTTCTGAGGATAAGGAGAATGAAACTGAGGCGGAATTGAATTATGTCAACCAATATACATTTTCGTATCGTGGTGAGACGTACCGGCTTCTGGTGAGTGTCTTAAAGGAGGATGGCAGCCTGGATTACGCCTCTGTCATACGGGAACCTACCGGGGAATGGCTGAACATTTATCAGACGCCGGAGGCGGTGGAGCACTATGGCATGGTTCTTGCCGGGGGAGAAGAAACGAAAGTATTTTTCGAAACACATGCCTCCATGGCCGATTATGTGACGTACCGGCTCCAGGAGGGACTGACGGACAGCGGCTACCAAGCGGATCTGGGAGATGGGGGCGGCGGCAGCCTGTTCCTGACGGAGGACGAGGACCAGAAGGCGCGTCTGGAAGAACTGGGACGGTACGTGGACCGGGATTCGGTGCCCGATGCGTGGCTGGCTGCCGGCGGAATAATCCGGTGGAATGCCGATTACCTGTATAGGCGCTTCGATACCGGAAGCCTGATGGAGACGGCAATTCCGTGGAATCACACAACCTACTGGGGAGAGCTGGTTTCCGTGGAAGACTGTGAGGTGCCAGCGCTGCTGGAACCCCTGTGTCATGATCTTTATACGCCCTCATCCCTTGAAGAAGCAGAAAAACGGTATGGACCGATTCCGGAGGAAAATCAGACCTCCCGCATGTGGTATGTATTTTTTGCCCGCCCGGACAGCGATGTAATGTACGCCATTTATTTAAATGGAGACCTGTATAAAAAAGAAGATGCGCTGAAACTGGCGCGCAGTGTGCATTTCAAGGAGGAAGCGTTCACGCCCTGAATAAAAAGGGTGTGAACGCTTCTTTCGTATCGTGAATAATTCCTGAAATCGCGGCTTATAATAGAACAGAGAACAAGAAGGACAGCAAGGCAGGATATTATGAGATTATGGGAACGCATCGCAATCCGCGGCAATCGGGAAGTTTATTATTATGATACAAAACAGTCCTTCGAGGCGGAAGAGTTTGCTTCGAGGCTTTATGATTTGATATGTACGGAACAGGAAAACGGAAAGACGGCGGGGGTTGTGTTCCTTTGTATCGGCACCGACCGCTCCACGGGAGACAGTCTGGGACCGTTAATTGGGTACAAGCTGAAGGAAAAGCGACTTGAGCGGGTGGAGATTCTGGGAACGCTGGAACGCCCCGTCCATGCCATGAATTTAGAGACCTACCAGGCTATTTTGAAATTTCAGTATCCGGATCATGTGGTAGTGGCGGTGGATGCCTCGGTGGGGAACATCGAGCACATCGGTTATGTGACCCTTGGGAAGGGATCGCTGAAGCCCGGGCTTGGAGTCAGCAAGGAGCTGAAGGCGGTAGGCGACATTTTTATTACGGGTATTGTCGGAAGCTGCGGCAGCTTCGATCCTTTAATGCTTCAGAGCATCCGGCTGTCTGTCGTCATGCGGATGGCGGACTGTATCAGCAGAAGCATTTATCTTGTCGAAAAGTTATGGGAAAACGCTTCCCTCCTTTGACAGGTTTTGCGCTCATCCTGTGCTATGATTCATTGGATTAAAATGAATAGCGGGGTGAGCCTATGGGAGAATTGTACAATCCGTTCCCGAAGCTGCCGAAGAATATACGGCAGATCGGGGAGCGTGACCAGATCGTAAAATTGTATGTGGAAGACTACGTGAATACGTATTTGAGACGTCTGTATCCGGCGGGTGGACAGGACCTACGGGTCGGCCTACTGCTCGGAAGCGTGGAAATGAATGATGGGACGCCGTATATCTTTATCGACGGCGCCATGGAAATGGAAGATGTGACGGAACAGGGCCAGAAAGTGGTCTTTTCAGAGCTCGCGTGGAAAAAGGCGTATCAGAGTGTGGAGCAGCTGTTTCCGAAACGGTCCATCCAGGGCTGGTTTCTGTGCGGAGCGCCCGGAAATGATTTAAGTCCTCTCAATTACTGGAAGCAGCATGTCCAGTATTTTCAGGGACCCAATAAGCTGATGTATTTGAGCAGTGGTGCGGAAGGAGATGAATCGGTTTACATAACGTCAGAGGACGGATTCTATAAGCTTTGCGGCTACAGTATTTACTATGAAAGAAACCAGATGATGCAGGACTATATGGTTCTCCGGAAGGATGTAAAGAGAATTGAGTCCGGATCGGATGAGAAGGTTATTCAGGAATTCAGAAAGCGGATGGATGAGCACAAGGACGAGGTGACGGACAGGCACCAGACTCTTGGGCTTTTACGTGGTATGTGCATGGCAATGTCCATCGTGATTCTGGCAGGCGGAATCGTCATGTTTAATAATTATGAGCGGATGCAGGAGATGGAGAGCGTCATTGCGTCGGCCATACCGGAACGGGTGGAGTCTGCCCTGATGGGGAAGGATAATGCGGCGGGGAAGGATAAGCCAGAGTCCCATGTGGTGGTGGAAGAAGCGGAGGGCGGAGTCTATCCGACGACGGCTGCCGTGACAAAGGAAACCATGTCGGAGACGCAGCCGGTCAGCCAGAACGGCGGCGATGGCCAGGCGGCCGGAAATGGACAGAACGGCGGCGATAATCAAGCGGGCGGAAGCGGCCAAAATGCTGGCGACAGCCAGAACGGCGCCGCAGAAAATGCATCCGGAAACGCGGCTGGCAACGGCGGCCAGGAGAATGCACAGACGCCGGGTGGAAATAAGGGCGCGTCTCAGGAGAACAGTTCTGACGGCCAGAGTTCAGCCGGAAACACGGCAAGCGGGCAGACCGGGGACGGCCAAAAGAGCGGAAGCGATACGGGAAGCAAGCCGGCGGAGAATGGCGGCACCTCCCAGGCGGCGGCCGGAGGTACCCAGAGAGTGCACGTAGTTCAGGATGGAGAGACACTGTATGGGATCTGTATTTCAGAATATCACGATGTAAATAAATTAAAGGAAATCTGCGAGTTAAACGGACTGGAGGACGAAAATAAGATCGTATCCGGCCAGCAGCTTCTGCTTCCTTAAAATTTGCGGTCTCGCGGAAAGAAAAAAATAATGCGTTTCTCCTGGAAATGATGTATACTACAATCAAACCACTTACGGCATTTTTTAGGAGAAAACATAATGAGTGATTTAGACTCTATGAACAGAGAAATTAAAAAAAGACAGCTGAGACGGCAGATCGTTCCATCACCTGCCCCTCAGGAAGAAGACAGTGAGGAAATCGTCCGGAAGGCCCGAAAACGTGTCAAACTGAAACGGCTCAGGATTTTCCTGATTATTGGTGTGATCTTAATTGCGGCCGGTATTGGCCTGTTTCAGTATTTCCGGTATTACCAGTATACGAGCTATGACGTCGTGTGGGAAAAAGAGATGAAGGAAGGCAGCTTCGTCGGCTATATGGATTTTGGCGGAAACGTCTTGAAATACAGCAAGGATGGCGCTTCCTACATCGATAATCAGGGAAAAGAAATCTGGGTGCAGAGCTTTGAGATGAAGTCCCCCACGGCCTGTGTGAACGGCAATTACGCGGCAGTGGCGGACCAGCAGGGCAACAGCATCTATATATTTGACAAGTCGGGTCCTACAGGGACGGCAACCACACTGCTTCCGATCATCAAAGCCACAATCTCGGCCCACGGCGTTGTCGCCGCGGTTCTGGAAGATTCCACCTCGAACTATATCTATTTTTATAAGAACGACGGCAATGTCCTGGACGTAAAGATTAAGGCGCTGTTAAACGGCGAAACCGGATACCCGGTGGATATCAGCCTTTCCCCTGACGGAACACAGCTGATAGGCGCGTATGCTTACTTGAAGAACGGGGCGCTTAATGGCCGTGTCGCATTCCACAATTTTGCGGAAATCGGAAAGAGCGTACCAGACCGGGTGGTGGGCGGATTTGACGAGCCCTATGAGTCGTCCCTTGTGGCGCGGGTACATTTCCTCGACGACACGTATTCCTGTGCATTTGCAGATAACAGCGTATCCTTCTATTCGACAAAGAACGCGCTGTCGCCGGAGCTGCTTAAGCAGGTTGTGGTGGAGGAGGAGATCAGATCCGTCTTTTACTCGGACAAGTATGTGGGGATCATTGTAAATAACACGGATGGCGAGAACCCGGACCGGATGAACGTCTACAATCCCGACGGGACCCTCGTATTTTCGGAGGCGTTTCATTATCAGTACACCCAGGCCGATATTGACGGAGAGCATGTAATTTTGTATAATGAAGATTCTTGCAGGGTTTATAATATGTCCGGAAGACTGAAGTTTGAAGGAACATTTGATTTTCCCGTATCCAAGATCCGGAACGGCAGATATCCAAACACACTGCTGGTTACCGGGCCTCAGAACATGAAAGAGATAAGATTACAATAGACCAGGAGGATTAATACCAATGAGTAAGATCGAAACCATGTCAGTCAATGCAATTCGCGTCCTTTCCGCCGATGCCATACAGAAAGCGAAATCCGGTCATCCCGGTCTTCCGCTGGGCTGCGCTTCGGCCGCCTATGAGTTATGGGCAAATCACATGAACCACAATCCGGCAGACCCGAACTGGGCCAACCGGGACCGCTTTATCTTATCCGGCGGCCACGGCTCCATGCTTCTGTATTCCCTGCTCCATTTATTCGGTTATGGAGATTTATCAAAAGAAGATATCATGAATTTCAGACAGCTGGGTTCCCTGACACCGGGACATCCGGAGTATGGCCATACGGTCGGCATCGAAGCAACCACAGGACCGCTGGGAGCCGGTATGGCTATGGCTGTTGGTATGGCGGCTGCAGAGACTCATCTGGCAGAGGTCTTTAATAAGGAGGAGTATCCGGTAGTCGATCACTATACATTCGTGCTGGGCGGCGACGGCTGCATGATGGAGGGGATTTCCTCCGAGGCGTTCTCACTGGCAGGAACACTGGGACTGTCCAAACTGATCGTCCTCTATGATTCCAATAAAATTTCTATCGAGGGAAGTACGGATATCGCATTTACCGAGAATGTCCAGAAACGCATGGAAGCGTTCGGTTTCCAGACGATCACCGTGGAAGACGGCAATGATCTGGAAGCAATCGGACAAGCCATCGAGGAGGCAAAAGAAGACACCGAGCATCCGTCTTTCATCACCATTAAGACGCAGATCGGCTTCGGATGCCCGGCCAAGCAGGGCAAGGCAAGCGCTCACGGCGAGCCTCTGGGAGAAGAGAATGTGCTGGCGATGAAGGAGAACTTAGGCTGGCCATCTATGGAACCGTTCTACGTACCGGACGAGGTATATGAGCACTACGCTCACCTTGCGGAAGAGAAGGCCGAGACGGAAGCCGCATGGAACGTAATGTTTGCAGCATACTGCGAAGAATATCCGGAGATGGAGGCGCTGTGGAATGCTTATCACGATGAGAACGCAGGCGAAAAAGCCATTGAGGCGTGTGCTGATTTCTGGAGCAAACCGGAGAAAGCCGATGCCACAAGAAATATTTCCGGAAAGATTTTAAATAAGATTAAGACCTGTATGCCGAATCTGATCGGTGGATCCGCCGACTTAGCGCCTTCCAACAAGACGAATATGTCGGATATGGGAGACTACTCCAGGGAGAACCGCGGCGGACGCAACCTGCACTTCGGTGTCCGTGAGCTGGCGATGACCGCGATCGGCAACGGAATGATGCTTCATGGAGGACTGCGCGTCTTTATCGCTACCTTCTTCGTATTCAGTGATTATACAAAGCCCATGGCGCGTCTTTCCTCGCTGATGGGAGTACCGCTGACCTATATATTTACGCATGACAGCATTGGCGTCGGCGAGGATGGGCCGACCCATGAGCCGATCGAGCAGATGGCCATGCTTCGCGCCATGCCGAATTTCCATGTGTTCCGTCCCTGTGATGAGACCGAGACCGAGTGCGCATGGTATTCCGCGCTGACCTCCAAAAAGACACCTACGGCGCTGGTTCTGACGAGACAGAATTTAACACCGATGGAAGGCAGCAGCAGAGAGGCGTTAAAGGGCGGCTATGTGATCGACGACTGTGAAGGAACGCCGGATCTGATTTTCATTGCCAGCGGTTCCGAGGTAGAGCTGGCTGTCAATGCGAAGAAGCTTCTTGCAGACAGAAAGGTCCGTGTCGTTTCCATGCCGTGTATGGACTTGTTCGAGGAGCAGTCCTCGGAATATAAAGAATCCGTACTTCCGAAGTCTGTTCGGAAACGTGTAGCCGTAGAAGCCTTAAGCGACTTCGGATGGGGCAGATACGTTGGACTGGACGGAGCCTGTGTGACCATGACCGGATTCGGGGCCAGCGGCCCGGCAAACCAGTTGTTTGAGCATTTCGGCTTCACCGCCGATCATGTGGCCGAGGTTGCCAGATCCTTATAAAGGTGACAGCGCCGTCGGATAATACGAAAGGGAAAAAGGAGTATAGTTCAAAATGGGAAAGAAATGTATTGGCATTGATGTAGGCGGAACCAGTGTAAAGATCGGATTATTTGAGACTACAGGCGATCTTCTGCTGAAGTGGGAAGTCCCCACCAGAAAAGAAGAGGGCGGAAAGTATATCATCGGTGATGTGGCGGCCTCCATTTTAAAGACCCTGGAAGAGAAGCAGATTCCAATGGAAGAGGTAGTCGGCGCAGGACTGGGCGTACCGGGACCGGTTATGCCGGACGGCTCTGTCGAGGTATGCGTAAACTTAGGCTGGCACAACGTGAATCCGGGAAAAGAGCTTAGCGCACTCCTGGGCGGTCTGCCGGTAAAGAGCGGCAATGACGCCAACGTGGCGGCCCTCGGCGAGATGTGGCAGGGCGGCGGAAAAGGATTCGATGATATCGTAATGGTAACGCTGGGAACCGGCGTTGGCGGAGGCGTTATCATCGGCCAGAAGATTATTGCAGGCAAGCATGGACTGGCTGGAGAGATCGGCCACATCCATATCCGTGACGAAGAGACAGAGAGCTGCAACTGCGGCGGCGTAGGCTGTGTAGAGCAGATTTCCAGCGCCACAGGCATCGCGCGGGAGGCCAGAAGAAAGATGGCCGCATCGGATGCCCCGTCTGCCATGAGGGAGTTCGGCGACGATATCACGGCGAAGGATGTGCTGGATGCCGCAAAAGCCGGCGATGCGCTGGCACTGGAGACGATGGAAGTGGTAGGCCACTATCTGGGCCTCGCACTGGCACAGATCTCCATGGTAGTGGACCCGGAGGTGTTTGTACTGGGCGGTGGTGTGTCAAAGGCAGGACAATTCCTGATCGATACCATTTATAAGCATTACGATAAGTATACTCCGATCTCCAAGAATAAGAGTGGAATCGTACTGGCGACCCTGGGCAATGATGCCGGAATTTATGGGGCGGCCAGACAGATATTGGATTAATTTGCTAATTTTTCGTTAATATGGCCGTTTGGACTTTAAAATCAGGAATAAACGTGGTAAACTCAAACTATAGATAGTACATAAAGAAAGGGGTATTGTTATGAAATTTTATGTTTGTAACCACTGCGGCAATATTATCGCATATGTAAAGAGCAGCGGCGTTCCCGTAGTCTGTTGCGGAGATGTCATGAAGGAGCTGGTTCCTAATACCACGGATGCTGCGGTTGAGAAGCATGTCCCTGTGATACATACAGACGGTCAGAAGGTGACCGTAACGGTAGGTTCTGCCAAGCACCCGATGCTTGAAGAGCACTATATCGAATGGATCGCGCTGGCGACAAAGCAGGGCAACCAGAGAAAAGAACTGAAACCGGGCCAGGAGCCTCAGGCAGAGTTTATGATCAGCGAGGACGACGAGGTCTTAGAAGTATATGCATACTGCAATCTTCATGGATTGTGGAAGGCATAAGAAACTATAATGAATATTCAACAGCGCCCGAAGCAAGTAACTTCGGGCGCTGTTTTTTACTGCACTTCCTCAGGATAGCAGCAATTCTTTGGCTTTCATTCGGTTAGATCCCCATAACTCCATTCCAAAAACTCCATCCCAAAAAGTCCATCCCCAAAACTTCTTCAGTCATAATAGGATTTCGCAACGTCTAGGTCAACCGGCACTCCCTGATACGTGGTATACCAGTTTTCATACTCCGGATTATTCCATACGGTTCCATCTTCAAAGGTAATCTGTTTCACACAGGCAAGGAGATAACTAACTTTGTGTATATGGCCGGGCTGATCCCACCAGCCGTCAAATAAGTGCAGTCCATCCGTTTCACTCGATTTACCGGGGGCAATGCTTTCGTAGCATCCCGAAGTCAGCCATTGATAAGATTTGGGGGAATTTGGCTCGATACCCGTAACGATTCCGTAATCTGTACCGTCTGTACTAAAACCAATACTGCCAACCTCGCCGTTTTTCGCCACATTTCGGGCATCCCAGTAAAGCTCTAATGGCTGGCCGTCCTTATCATAAGCCAGGAGACCAACGTCACAGCGGCTGATGGTGCGGTCGGAATTGTTTGTTACGATCAGCCTGACAAACGGCCATCTGTAAGGAGCATCCTCATACTGAATACTACATGAATCTACGGTAAGATAGGGGCCGCCGGTAATAGCTGAGTCAGAACCGTCAACAAACTGCTTTGTCTTTTCCGTATAGCTGACCTCCCTGGAGTTATAGAAAATGGTTAATTTTACGTTGCGCGGAACTGCAATAAGCACATAATCTACGTTTCCCTTACCCATATCAAACACACTGACGCTTAGGCCATTTGCATCTGACTGGGGCTGATAGGCGTAATTATGCGGTAAACCGCTGTAATAAATATACTGATACTCTGTTCCTTCTATTACATACCAGATTCCGGGATTACAGGTGGTTATCATGCTTAAAATGTCGTCGGAAACGAGTTCCTTTGTCAGGCGGCTCACATCTTCTGCCGAATCAGTGATCGGTACATCGGGGGCCGCAGTGCCCTGTGTGTTGAGCTGCGCAGGCGAAGCGCCATGGAGATCGGCGGCATACGCTCCTGTAAAAGATGCGCCATAGAGTAATGCCAGCGTCAGTATGCCGGTGATCACAGCCGTGGCTTTTGATTTTTTTCTATAATGCATAATTGCGTCAAGCCTTTCTTTTAATAGTTCTGCGCTCCTGTTGAGTGTCACAGAAGCCAGAGAATCCTTGTAGGTACCGCCCAGATTTACAGCGTTTAGCAGGGTATCCCCATAAGCCCGCCGTCCGTCCTTATCCAGTGATTTTATGACTGCTTCATCACAGGAAAATTCACAGGCGCGGTTAATCTCCCGGCCCATCAGATAGACCAGAGGATTAAACCAGTGGAGGCAGATTGAAATCTGCACCAGCCATTTGTAGAACATATCCCTCCGCTTGTAATGGGTCAATTCATGCAGGATGGTATACTGAAAATCGGAATCCGGAAGTTCTGCAGACGGCAGCATGATACATGGCCGGAAGAAACCGATTAAGAGCGGGGACGAGATCAGGCTGTTTGTGTATAGCCCGACAGCACCTCTTACGCCTGTTTGCTCGATCAGACTTCCTATCTGCTCCCAGAGCGCCATATCGGAAATCTCAACCCGTCCGGCATTGATATACTTTACAAAACTCTGATAGATGGTTACTTTCCGGATCAATAGTCCGACAGCAACAATCAGCCAGATTGATAAACACAGGGCTGCTGCATTTTGGGCCGCCATGTGGAATATGCCCGGCCGTGTCTCCTGTTTTAGCCCCGCATAATTCCCACCGCCTGCACCAGGCTGTTCCGCGGCGGGGCGGTCATGATCGTCAGACTCAGCTTTGTCCAGTTTCATATCATTCGGTTCCGCATACGAGTCCGCATCCGTCAAAACCGCCGCAGCACCAACATGCTGAAACAGATTTCCCACAAGACTGGCTTCCGGCGTAAAGGGAAGCAGCAGACGGAAAATGACAACCAGCCAGATATAATACTGCCATTGTTTGCTTAACCGGTCTCGGACAATGGGCCTGCAAAGCAGAAAAATAAGAATCAGCAATGACCCGGAGAGAGACAGGGAAAGGATTGTTTTTAGCAGCTCGTTCATTCCTTATTATCACCGCCTTTCCAGTGATTTTTTAATTCCTCATAGTCATCGGCGGAAATCAGTTCCTTCTGGATCAGCGTGGAGATCAGCCCTTTTGCGTCTCCCTCATAGATCTTATCGAGAAATGTTTCTGTCTGGGCTGCCTGGTACTCCGCCTCGGAAACAAGGGCGGTGTATCTGTTCCGGCGTCCGATCTTATTCGTTTTTAAAAAGCCCTTTTCAATCAGGCGCAGAAGCAGGGAGATGATGGTGTTCTTGGTGGTTGACATTCCTTTGCTGTCCAGCTTTTCGACAATTTCCGCGTAGAGGGCGGTTCCTCCATTCTCCCAAATAATTTTCATCAGTTCCAATTCGAAATCAGATACCTGCTGCAGCATGTTGCTCCTCCTCTTTTGATTGCATAATGCACTCTAATATTAGGATAGCATCCTGCAATCTAAAAGTCAACACCATAAAATCTTTTAGATAATTAATGGACGATCTTGTTTTATTGTTAACGGACAGAAAGGAAAAGCCGGAAAAAATTACATAAGTATGGACATAGAAGATCTTTTTAAGTAAAATGATATGTATAAAAAGTGGAAAAACACTTACAAAGTGGAAAACTCCAGTCTGGAATGACGATAAAGTGGAAAAGAGGAGGCCCGGTATGGATTATGGATTTAAACCTGAAAAACGAGTGGTCACAGAGAAGACCCCGGCCGTTTTTGCGTGTGGGGCGCTGCTCTTTTATGTGGCCTCCGGCAGCGGAACCCTCCACGTAAATGGCGTGAAGCTGGAGCTTGGAAAAGGGAGCTTCGGCTGGCTTCACACATACCATATCTACCAGTTTGAACCGGAGTGGGGGAAGGCGCTGGAGCTGCTCTGCTGTCCGTTTGACTATGCTTCGGCTTCCTACGTCACCTATCGGAACAGCTTGAAGATCACGATGACTGTCCTGACGGAAAACTCTCCGGTGGTGAGACTGTATGGGGAAGATGCAGACGATGTCAGGTCGCTGATGGAAGAGTTGATGGAAGAAGGCTCCGGGAGTGGGGCCGCGGATATTGTGCAGGGATACTCCCTGTTTCTGGAGATCGTCACGCTGTTTCTCCGCTATTCAGCGAGGGAGTCTGAGCAGCAGGAGGGACAGGGGAAGCCGTTTGAGCGAAGTCTGGCCTGGAAGCTGCTCCAGCATATTTTCACCTACAGCAACGAGAATCTGACGAGGGAAAAGCTGGCAGCCGTCTATGGAGTAACGGTGCGGCAGGTCAGCTGTCAGCTAAGCCTTGTGGCAGGTCTGAACTTCGCAGGCCTTCTAAACCGGGCAAGGGTGGACCGGGCCTGCGATATGATGCATTTCGGCGGACTGACGATGCAGTACATCGCACGTTACGTCGGATACCATTCGGAGACCTCCTTTTACCGGTCCTTTAAGCAGGTGATGGGGATGACGCCCCAGGAGTACCAGAAGGCCGTCCTGCCGGAGGCGGGGAAAGAGGCGGCCCATATCGATACGCGCGCGCTGCTGATCCTGAATTATCTGTTTGGCCATTACCGTGAACCACTGACCACACAGGACACGGCAAAGGCCCTGTATCTGGAGAAAAGCTCTGTAAATCCCCTGTTAAAGGAGAACTTTGGTCTGGATCACAGCGGTATTCTGACAGAGCTGCGAATGACGTATTCGGAATCGCTGCTGGAAAACAGCCGGATGCCGGTGGTGGATATCGCGTTTGCGTGCGGCTATAACAGTTCCCATACGTTCATCCGGATTTTTTCGGAGCGCCATGGCATGACGCCCGGAGAGTACCGGCGCTTTTCCATACATGACGGGTTTAACCGCAGATAATGCAACGGGAGGGAAATAACATGGAATGTTCACTGGAGACGAGAGAAGACTCCGGATTTCGGGGAAAACAGTATTTTTCGCCGGAATTGCTGCCGGAGAGACTGAAGGCGCGCGCCTTTCGTTTAAACGGGGAGGGGGCCTTCGAGAACAGGGAGGACGTGACCGTACTTTCCATACGGAGAGGAAAAGGGCGCATGGTTTTGAACAACCGGGTTTATCCGCTGGAGCCGGGGATGGTGTTTATTCTCTATCCATATCACGTCTGGAAGGCCCAGGCAGATGAGGGATGTGTGCTGGAGGGGGAAGAGTGTGTGATGAACATGGGTGCCATGCTGTTTCTGTTTGCAATCCCGCCCTACCACCGTCCAGTGCCGGTATTTGAAGAGAATCCATCTGTTTACCGCCTGGATCAGGAGTATAAATGCCGTGTGGAACGGCTGTGGGACCGGCTTCTGAAGGAAAATGAATCTACGGACTGCTACGGCGGAAGAATGCAGTTTTCTCTTATTATGCGGATTATGGTCCTCTGCCGAAAACATGGAAAAGTCATCGACTGCTCCGCCTTTTAAATGGATTTGTCAAAAAATAGACGAAAAATCAGGCCATATTGACACTCTTCTAAAATTATTTTATACTGAGTCAAAATTCTGACAGGGTCAGATCAGTTTAGAGGAGGTAGTTCAGTATGACGAGATGTATGATCGGGGCATTAAAGGGGAAAGCAGCTATAATCACTGGCGGAGGTTCCGGAATTGGAAAATCTATGGTGGAACGTTACCTGGCGGAGGGCGCTTCCGTAGTGGCTGCGGACATCAATGAAGCGAGCCTGAAGGCGCTTTTAGAAGAGCTGGAACCGGAGTACGGCGATAAGCTTAAGATTCTTAAGGTGAACGTATCCAGCAAAGAGGAAGTGGAGGCGATGATTGATTATACCGTCGAAGCCTTTGGAAAAGTGGACGTGGTCATCAACAACGCCGGAATTTTGGATAACCTTCTTCCCATTGCGGAAATGCCGGACGATGTATGGGAAAGGATTATGAATATCAACTTAAACAGCGTCATGTATGCATGCAGGAAGGCGGTCCAGTATTTCCTTAAGGAGAAACGTGAGGGAACGATCATCAATACGGCTTCCTTAAGCGGTCTCTGCGCCGGCCGCGGCGGTCTGGCGTACACCACCTCCAAGTTTGCCGTCGTAGGTCTGACGAAGAACGTGGCCTTCATGTATTCCGACGCAGGAATCCGATGCAACGCGCTGTGTCCGGGTGCCATTGAGAGCAACATCGGAAGCGGTATGAGAGAGCCCAGCAAGCTCGGCTTGACAAAGGCCGTAACCGGTAATTCCGGACGCCACCGCAACGGATCTGCGGACGAGGTTGCCACTGCGGCAGTATTCCTCGCGTCAGACGCCGCTTCCTTCATCAACGGTGAGACGCTGACGATTGACGGGGGGTGGAGCGCCTATTAAACACGTGTGACAATAACTGCATAGAACTGTGCTGACAACCCGGCAGATATTACCTTCCCCCAAGCCGGTTTGTCAGCTGTCTGCAGGAAGCCGGCCAGGAAGCTGACCGCGATACTGACCGCGAAACTGTCTGGGCGTACATCCGTAATGGCGTGTAAACAGCTCAGAATAGTAGCTTAAGTGGTTAAATCCGCACTCTGTTGCAATCTGTGTAATGCTCTTATCCGTCTTCTTAAGGAGATGAGAACTTACCTCCAGCCGGTAGGAATTCAGAAAATCGATCGGCGACTGGCATAAGTATTTTTTGAATATCTGGCAGCATTTGCTGCGGCACACTCCGCCGGAAGCCGCTATGGACGACAGCGTCAGCCGCTCCGTATAATGCTGGTAAATAAAAGAAACCATATCTTTCTGAACCTTCGTATCCATGTCTTCACTGCCCGGTGCGGCAGGATTACCGGCCTGAAACTGCCGGGCAAGATTCTTCCATACCCTATAAAACAGTCCGATAATCTCCAGCTCGTACCCATACTCCCCCTGCCGTTTTAGTTCCGTCATGTCCGTTAGACTGTCCAGAATAAACGCATGGCCGGGGCAGCTGGAATCCAGATATACATATTCTGTTTCCCGGTCCTCCAGAATCGGCAGCAGGTATTTGCGGAAAATCAGCTTGTTTGACGAGAACAGCGCGGGATGGACGAGAATGCAGAGAAAGGAACAGTCCTTCTGGTCGATGGAGGAGCCGTAATGCATCTGCCTCGTGTTGACCATGATCCCGTCATGTTCTTTCAATACCAGATTCTTTCCATTGATATAATAGTTCATCTCACCATCGATAATCTTGATAAACTCCAGGTCATCGTGCCAGTGGCACAGTGCCTTCCTGTCCGGATACCGGGACAATTCTCCTGTCTGTATGTAGAGCGGTATGCCTGTTTCGTCGTAGCGGACGATCTCAGAGGCGTCCTGCATAACATCAACATTTATCTTTCCATCATTATTCAGCATTGTTCTCACCATAAAATACGATTGTTATAATATATAACGATTATACCGATATTGAACCCGTATATCAAGTAATATAATTATAAAATATAAATCAAAGCCAGACCACAGCCTAGTACTGCATTGCGTAATTAATTGTGAATAAAATGCCTGATATCTGCGTCAGAGGCGTGTCTGCAAAGCGACGGCGTAGTGGACCCTACGGCTAGCTTTGCAGGCGCGGCTCTGGCGTAGATAGCGGGTGTTTTATCACAGTTAATTACGCAATGCAGTACTAGCGGCACACACGGTGGATGGCGGCTTACGGGGAGTTCTGATGAGAGAGAATGACAAACACTTTTACAAAAATTTATTCGTTCTGGTTCTGCCGATCGCGTTTCAGAATCTGATGTCGGCGCTGGTCAGCGCTTCGGACGCCATGATGCTCGGTATGGTGAACCAGGATTCTTTATCGGCGGTATCGCTGGCGGCGCAGGTGCAGTTTGTCCTGAGCCTGTTCTGGGCGGCCCTGACCATCGGGACGACGATTCTGGCTGCGCAGTACTGGGGAAAGAATGACCGGCTGTCTGTTGAAAAGATTCTGGCGATCGTCCTCAAGTACTCCTTCGTGATTTCGTTCCTGTTTTTCGCGGCGGCGGCCCTCTGCCCGCAGGCGCTGATGCGCATCTTTACGAACGATGTAACGCTGATCGCGCTGGGCGCCGTATACTTAAGGATTGTCAGCTGGTCTTACCTGCTGGCGGGAATCTCCCAGATCTATCTCTGTATCATGAGAAACAGCGGCAGGACGCTTAAGAGCACGGTGTTTGGCTCGGTCTCCATGGTTTTAAATATTCTGCTGAATGGTATTTTGATATTTGGACTGTTTGGGTTTCCGAAGCTTGGAATCAGCGGCGCGGCCATTGCGACCGTGATTGCCAGGGCGGCAGAGTTAGGTCTGGCGATGTGGGAAAACTGTAAGAAAGATGTGGTACGGATTCACTGGAGCCTTCTGAAAGAGTCTCACGCCGTGCTGCGGAAAGATTTTGTCAAATACACCTCCCCTGTTATGGCCAATGAACTGGTGTGGGGCTGCGGCTTTACCATGTTTACCGTGATTATGGGCCATCTGGGGAGTGATGCCGTGGCGGCCAACTCCATCGCCGGAATCGTGAAGAACCTGATCTCCTGCCTTTGCATCGGCATCGGCTCCGGAAGCGGAATCATCGTGGGAAATGAGCTGGGAAGCGGAAACCTTGTCCGGGCCAGGGAGTACGGCGGACGGCTCGGCCGCCTGTCACTGGTAATGGGAGCCGTGTCCGGCGTCATCCTGCTGGCGTTCAGTCCCTGGATCATGCGGTATGCCGCCAATTTAAGCCCACAGGCACAGGCGTATCTGCATGGAATGCTGTTTATGTGTGCGTATTATCTGATTGCGAAGTCGGCCAATATGACGGTGGTGGCGGGAATCTTCTGCGCGGGAGGCGACACGAAATTCGGCTTCCTGTGCGACACGGTCACGATGTGGATGATTATCGTTCCAATCGGCCTGTTGGCGGCCTTTGTCTTTAAGCTTCCGGTGCTGGCGGTTTATTTTCTGCTGAACCTGGATGAATTTGTGAAGCTTCCGGCGGTCTACCGCCATTATAAAAAATATCAGTGGGTCAGAAACCTGACCAGGGAGGAGCTTGTATGACGATGAGAGAACGTATTGCAGATGGAAAACTGTTTACGGATGACTGCGAGGGAATGCCTGAGGAGCGGAGACGGTGTAAAGTGCAGATGGCGGCATTTAACGCGTCGTCACCGGACGATCCGCAGGAGAGGGCGCGGATTATGACAGAGCTTTTCGGCAGGGAGACGAAGGCATGGATTGAGCCGCCGTTTTACTGCTGCTATGGCACTCATATCACCATCGGAGATGGTACTTATGTAAACTTTAACTGCAGCTTTGTGGATGACGGGAAGATCACGATTGGCAGCCAGGTGCTGTTTGGGCCGGCGGTGACCATCGCTACCGTGGGCCATCCGGTTAATCCGGAGATGCGCCGCTATATGTACGCGGATCCGGTGACGATCGGGGATAACTGCTGGATCGGAGCCGGAGCTGTCATCTGTCCGGGCGTGACCATCGGGAAGAACAGTGTAATCGGAGCGGGCAGCGTCGTTACCGCGGACATCCCCGCGGATTCGGTGGCCGTCGGCAGCCCCTGCCGCGTGATTCGTGCCATCAATGAAAATGACAGGAAATACTACTATAAGGATCGTGAGATTACAGAGGAAGATCTGGCGGAAGAGGCGGCTCTCAGCAGCCGTACTGAATAAAAGGAGAAGGACATGCTGGCGGATTACCATACACATACGTATTACAGCGATGATTCGGAATGTCCCATGGAGGACATGGTGAAAAAAGCCGTGGCCATTGGGCTCGACGAGATTGCATTTACAGAACACGTGGATTACGGCGTGAAGACGGATTTAAACTGCGGCTATGAGGCGTATTTCGAGGAAGTGGAGAGACTTAAGGAGAGGTACCGGGACCGGATCGCCATAAAGGCGGGGATCGAATTCGGGGTGCAGAGCCACACCATTCCTCTGTTTCGCCGTGACTTTGAACGGTATCCCTTCGAGTTTGTCATCCTGAGCAATCATCAGGTGGGAGACCGGGAGTTCTGGAATTATGAATTCCAGGAAGGAAAGAGCCAGGAAGAGTATCAGACGGCCTATTACGAGGCGATCTACGATGTGGTCCGGCAGTACAGTGGATATTCCGTATTGGGGCATTTAGACATGATTAAGAGGTACGACCGCTTCGGAGACTATCCGGATGACCGGATCATGGAAATGGTGGACCGGATTCTGCGTCAGGTGATCGCAGACGGAAAGGGCATTGAAGTCAATACGTCAAGCTTCAAATACGGCCTGAAGGATCTGATGCCGAGCCGCGCCATATTGAGACGTTACCGGGAACTGGGAGGAACCATTCTGACGATTGGCTCCGATACCCATGAGACGGTGCATCTCGGTGACCACATCGCTGAGGTAAAACAGGTGCTGAAGGACATGGGATATCGGACGTTTAACACCTTTTCCAGGATGGAGCCGGTTTACCACGATCTGTAATATAGAATACATTCCATTAACGCGTCAGAAAAGCCGCTGCAAATGAGGAAGCCCAGAGCTTCCGTCTCCGTTTGCAGCGGCCTTTTTTGTATTTGTACAGTTACCGGATGTTTACAATTTTTACGGATATGGTATACTATATTGCAATCCATCATCCATCCGAAGAAGATGGCGGAATTCCTGTGATTTTCATGAAATTCTATGCTATAATGAACACGCGGGCAGTAAAAGTACCTTCCCAGGGGCGCTTTCCTGTTACGCAAAAAATCCCCATAAAAATGAGGAGACCCCGGTCGACGAGCAACCGGGGCAATTATGAAAAATCTATGTGCAATTTGACGATATAATCAATTCGCATAAATGATTTCCTATGCATTTAGTATAAAAAATACATGTGAATAAAATATGAACTTCATGTAAACAGATTATGAAAAATAGAAGGAGGCTTCATGGGAGAGAAAATAAGCAGAAAAACCATTGTTATCGGCCACAAGAATCCGGACACGGATTCCATCTGTTCGGCCATCTGTTATGCCAACTTAAAACGGTGCGTTACGGGGGAGAACTACCAGCCGGGACGGGCCGGGGCAGTTAATGAAGAGACACAGTTTGTTTTAAAGCATTTCAATGTGGAGGCCCCGGAAATTATCGAGAACGTCAAAACGCAGGTCCGTGATATCGAGATCAGGGAGACGGCGGGCGTGAAGAAGAACCTTTCCTTAAAGAAAGCATGGAATATCATGCAGGAGGCGAACGTCGTCACCATTCCGGCTGTCACGGAGGAAGGGCTGCTGGAGGGGCTTATCACAGTCGGTGATATTGCAAAATCCTATATGAACGTCTATGACAGCAGCATTTTATCCAAGGCCAATACGCAGTACGCCAATATCGTGGAGACCCTGGAAGGGGCCATGATCGTGGGGGATGAGACATCGTATTTCAGCGAGGGCAAGGTTCTCATCGCGGCGGCTAATCCGGATATGATGGAGTATTATATATCCAGGGGCGATTTGGTCATTCTTGGGAACCGGTACGAATCCCAGCTCTGCGCGATCGAGATGGACGCTGCCTGCATCATCGTGTGCGAGGGCGCGGCTGTCTCCATGACGATTAAGAAGCTGGCGCAGGAGCACGGATGTACGGTTATGACGACACCGTATGATACCTTTACGGCTGCCCGCCTTGTCAATCAGAGCATGCCGATCAGCTATTTTATGAAGACAGAGGCATTGATTACGTTCGAAATGGACGATTATATCGATGATATCAAGGACGTGATGGCGAGCAAACGCCACCGCGATTTCCCTATTCTCGATAAGAACGGCAGATACCGCGGCATGATTTCACGCCGGAACCTGTTAGGTGCCAAGGGCAAACGCATCATCCTGGTGGATCACAACGAGAAGAGCCAGGCGGTGGAAGGCATGGAGAGTGCCGAGATTCTGGAAATCATCGATCACCACAGACTGGGAACGGTGGAAACCATTGCGCCTGTATTTTTCCGCAATCAGCCGGTAGGCTGTACCGCCACCATCGTCTATCAGATGTATCAGGAAAACCGTGTGGAGATCGAACCGTGGATCGCCGGTCTTCTGTGCAGCGCCATCATTTCCGATACGCTGCTGTTCCGGTCACCGACCTGTACCGACGTGGATAAGAGGGCGGCGCTCCATCTGGCTGAAATCGCCGGGGTGGAAGTGGAATCGTACGCTGCTTCCATGTTTGCTGCGGGAAGCAATCTGAAGGGAAAGACCGATGTGGAGATCTTTTATCAGGACTTCAAGAAGTTCTCGGTCGGAAAGGTTTCCTTTGGCGTGGGACAGATCAGCTCCTTAAACGCGGGTGAGCTGGAAGAGTTAAAGGACCGCATGCTGCCGTACATGGCGAAGGCCAGAGAGGAGCACGGCATGGATATGATGTTCTTCATGCTGACCAATATATTGACCGAGTCCACGGAGCTTCTCTGTGAGGGGCAGGGGGCCGAGCAGCTGATCGCAGGTGCATTCCGGACGTATTCGGAAGAGGGCGCAGGCGTTAAGGATCACGTGGTCAGCCTTCCGGGCGTGGTATCCAGGAAGAAACAGCTGATTCCGGGAATCATGCTGGCAGTTCAGGCCTAATACAGAAAGGAATTATGATGGCGAGACAATACTTTAAACCGGGCAATATGCTGTATCCGGTTCCCGCGGTTATGGTAAGCTGCGGGCGGGAAGGCGAAAAGCCCAATATTATTACGGTCGCGTGGGCGGGAACGATCTGTTCTTCTCCGGCCATGCTGTCCATATCCGTCCGGCCGGAACGGTATTCCCATGCAATTCTGACGGAGACGAAGGAATTTGTGGTGAATCTGGTTACGAAGGATCTGGTATACGCCGCGGACTACTGCGGTGTGAAATCCGGACGGGACACAGATAAATATAAAGAGATGAAGCTGACACCGTCGCCCTCAAAATTTGTGAAGGCGCCGGGGATCGGGGAGAGTCCTGTGAATCTGGAGTGCCGCGTGACGGAAGTGAAGAAGCTGGGGACTCATGATTTGTTCCTGGCGGAGGTGGTGGGCGTCTCCGTAAACGAGAAGTTCATGGATGAGAACGGGAAATTCCACTTAAACAGTACCGGGCTGGTGGCTTACTCTCATGGCGAGTACTTTGAACTGGGGAAAAAGCTGGGGAGCTTCGGGTATTCGGTGAAGAAGAAAGGAAGGAAGCACAAATAATGCAGAAACTGGACAATATCACGCTGATCGGTATGCCGGCTTCGGGAAAGAGCACGGTGGGTGTTCTTCTTGCCAAACGTCTCGGCTACTCCTTCGTGGACGTGGACATCGTGATACAGGAAAAGGAAGGCCGCCTGTTAAAGGAGATCATAGCCGAAGAGGGGCTTGGCGGCTTCATGGAGGTGGAAAACCGGATAAATGCCGGCCTTTCTGTACATAAAAGCATCATAGCGCCGGGCGGCAGCGTGATCTATGGGAAAGAAGCCATGGAACATTTAAAAGAGATCAGCACGGTGGTCTATTTAAAGCTCAGCTATGAGGCGGTGGAAGCCAGGCTGGGCAATCTGGTGGATCGCGGCGTCGTGCTGAAGGATGGGATGACGCTTCGGGATCTCTACGAGGAGCGTGTGCCGTACTATGAGAGATACGCGGATATTACCGTGGATGAAACGGGCAGGGATGCGGGGCAGACGGTCGATCTGTTAAGGGAAATGCTGGAGGACATCTACGGACTCAGAACGTGACAACGGAACGGGGCGGTTTATGGAAAATGAGAATTTGTCCGGCATGCACGGACTGGAGCTTACGAGGCACAGCGCGCAGGCCATAGTAAATGATATCGGCGGCATCGTCCATCAGAACATCAATATGATGGACAAAAACGGGGTAATCATCGCGAGTACGGATAAGTCGCGGATCGGCCATCTGCACGACGGCGCTGTGAGAGTGATCGGGGAGAAACTTCCTGAACTTTACATAACTCCGGAATGCGCGACCAACTCCACCCGTGTTGGGTTAAATCTTCCGATTATCCATATGGGAGAGTGTGTCGGGGTCATCGGTATTACCGGCGGCTATGAGCAGGTAAAGGATTACGGAAGAATTGTTAAAAAGATGGTGGAGATCCTGATTCGTGAGAATTCGGAACAGGATGAGAAACGTCTGAAGACCAGAGTTGTCAGTCGTTTTCTGGAGGACTGGATTCTGGGAAACGGCCTGTTAAAATCCCAGGCGCTGGCGGAGCGGGGGTACACCCTGGGAATCGATATCAGCCTGCCGCGGCGTGTGATGGTCGTCAGCGTCAGAAAGCTGGAGAAATATATATCCACGGCGGACGGACAGAAGCTGATCGAGCAGATTGAGAATGATATCTCCAGTGTGGTGGAGTACATTCCCACCAACATGATCCTGAGAAATACAGGCCGCCAGATCATACTGGTCAAACAGTGCGCGGACACTCAGATTCGGGAGCTGGCGGAAAGACTGTCCGGTATGGTTCTGGAGCGGTATCATATCAAACTGGCCATCGGCATAGACGGAAAGTCTGAGGATATACCGACGGCATACAGCCAGGCAAACCGCGCGTGGAGATCGGCGAGAATCTCCTCCTCCAATATCCGGTCGTATGACCAGGTGACACTGGAGCTGTTTGCCGGTGATATTTCCAAGCAGATGAAGATCGCCTACATTCATAAGCTGTTTCAGAACTGCGCGTATGAGGAGCTGTCCGGATGGATTGATATCCTGGAGGCGTACTTCGCCGCGGAAGGATCGCTGACGGCCGCCGCGGACGCGCTGTATATTCACAAAAATACGCTGACGTACAAGCTGAAAAAGCTGGCGGAGCTTACTGGCTACGACGTGAGACTGATCAGCAACGCTCCGGTTTTTTATATGGCAATGCTGTTTTTCCAGGATGTAAAGGTTGAGATAGAATGGTAAGCGGATGTGCTGGAAAACAAAAATTGTGATGATTTTATGTTCTGAGGAACATTGACTGTGCCTTCTTAAGTATTGTATAGTATATACATACTAAAACGTGTTTTGTGCATTTTAGAGGACAAAGTGCACAAAGATTAAGGAGGGCATGGTATGACTGGTTTTCCACTTATTATCGCTTTTGTAATCGCAATCATTGTTATGATTGTGGCAATCTCCAAGTTTAAGATTCATCCGTTTCTCTCGATTATGACGGTGTCTCTGATCCTGGGACTGATTGCAGGTATTCCGCTCGTGAATGTGACGGCGGAGGATGGCAGTGTGACACAGGGCATTGCCAATGTTATCGGAGCCGGATTCTCCGGCACATTTACCAGTATTGGTATCGTCATTATCCTGGGCGCTTTGATCGGAAGCATCCTGGAAGCGACCGGAGCAGCATTTAAGCTGGCAGACATGGTAATCCGCCTGGTTGGCAAGAAACGGCCGGAACTGGCTATGCTTCTGATGGGCTGGGTCGTGTCGATCCCTGTATTCTGTGATTCCGGATTCGTAATTTTGAACCCGATCCGTAAGGCGCTGGTGAAGAGAACCATGACTTCCAGCGTGGCGATGACGGTTTCCTTATCCGCAGGTCTCTACATTTCCCACGTATTTATTCCGCCGACACCGGGACCGATCGCGGCGGCCAACACGCTGGGAATCGGAAACAACCTTCTCCTTGTTATGGGAATGGGCGTTCTCGTATCGATCGCTCCGCTGATCGCCGGCTATTTCTATGCGAAATACATCGGCAAGAAGGTTCGGGCAAAAGACGAGGCGGACAGCAGTGAAGTAACGAAGACCTACGAGCAGCTGGTTGCGGAATACGGCAAGCTTCCGGGCGGATTTATCGCTCTGGCTCCGATCGTTGTGCCGATCGTTCTTATGGCACTCGGCTCAATCGCTTCCATGGCTCACTGGACCGGATTTTTATTCGATATCTCAACCTTCCTTGGAACACCGATTATCGCTCTGGCTGTAGGTACCGTATTTGGCGTCATTCAGATGGCACAGGCCGGTAAGATGGATAAATTCTACGGAGTAACCAATGATACCTTAAAGACAGTAGGACCGATCCTGTTTGTAACAGCGGCCGGCGGTGTACTTGGAAAAGTGATTTCCTCTACCAGCATGGTTGATTACATTACCTCCAACGCGGCTGTTCTGGAAAGCATCGGTATCTTCTTCCCATTCATCCTTGCGGCTATCTTAAAATCCGCACAGGGTTCCTCGACCGTGGCCATCACGACTACGGCTGGTATCCTTGCACCGCTCATGGGCGTTCTGGGACTCGCGTCACCGGTACGTGCGGCACTGGCGGTAATGGCAATCGGCGCGGGCGCAATGACGGTTTCCCACGCGAATGACTCGTACTTCTGGGTGGTTACCAACTTTGGTGAGATGGAGCCGGAACAGGGATATAAGACACAGACGTTATGTACACTCGTACTTGGTATCGCATCCATGGTTTGGATCTTCTTATTATCCGTAGTATTCAGATAATGGAGACAGGTTGAAGTATTTTACTAATTACAATGACAGGAGAGGTGACAATGAAATTTTTATTTGCATCGGACTCATTTAAAGGGACACTGTCTTCTGAACAGATTATAACGCTTCTGGACGCGGCTGCGAAGAATGTGTTCCCGGACTGCGAGACCATGGGGATTCCTGTGGCCGACGGCGGGGAAGGTACGATCGACGCTGTCATATCCGTGCTTCACGGATCGATCCACGAGGTAGACGTACACGGTCCTCTGATGGAAGAGGTGGTCAGCCGTTACGGCGAGACGGGGAACGGTGCGGCTGTCATCGAGATGGCGGCGGCATCCGGACTGCCGATGGTGCCTGTCGATAAAAGAGATCCAAGGGTTACAACGACTTACGGAACGGGTGAACTGATTAAAACTGCTCTTGACCGCGGATGCCGGGATATTACGATTGCGATCGGCGGCAGTGCGACCAACGACGGAGGCATGGGAGCCATGCGTGCGCTGGGAATTCGTTTCCTGGACGAGAACGGAGAGGCGCTTTCCGGATGCGGAAACGATCTGGCACGGGTGGCGGACATTGATATCAGCGGACTTCACAGTGCAGTGAAGGATGCGAGGTTCACCATAATGTGTGACGTAAATAATCCCTTAACGGGTCCTGACGGAGCGACCTATACGTTTGGAAAGCAAAAAGGCGGCTCTCCGGAGATCTTAGATGAACTGGAGCAGGGAATGATTCACTACGCGGCCCTGATCCGGGAGAAAATGGGTACCGATGTGGACCAGATTCCGGGTTCCGGCGCTGCCGGCGGTCTGGGAGCGGCATTCTGTGTATTCCTTAAGGCGGAGATGAAGTCGGGAATCGAGACTGTGCTGGATCTGATTCATTTTGATGAACTTCTGGAAGGTGTGGATCTGGTCATAACCGGTGAGGGAAGAATCGACTGGCAGTCTGCCTTTGGAAAGGTTCCCAGCGGAATCGGCAATCGCTGCCGGAAGAAGGGAATCCCGGCGATCGCCATCGTCGGCGGTATGGGCGATAAGGCGGAGATGATATTCGATCACGGGATTGACAGCATTATTACCACCATCAACGGGGCCATGGGGCTCGATGAGGCGCTGGAACGGGCGGAAGAGCTGTACGCCGGAGCGGCGGAGCGGGCATTCCGTATGGTAAAGGCGGGAATGAGACTTCAGGACAGATCATAATAGGGTGAAATAAAAGGAATTGCGGCCGGGGCCAGGATGTGCTCCGGCCGTTTTTGTTACGAAAAGTTTAGCGGGCTGGACTCTTTGTTGTGAAATTTACGCCTATACAAACAATTTACAAACCATTTACAACAATAAGGTATTTGCTCAGTTAATTTCCTGCTAACATAAGTATGAAAAAAACTTTTAAGGAGGAAATGATGAGTGTGAAACTAAAAAGGTTGACAGCTCTTTTACTGAGCGCCTGTCTGGCAGCGGGCAATATAACGGCTGCATTTGGCGCGCCTGTACAGCCGGATCGTGATCCAGGGGCGAAGGTACGGACGAGCAGGCTGATATCGACAGAAGAAACCGTATGGAGGTATCTGGACGATAATACGGATCCGGCAGCAGCGGATGACACGGATGAGGAAATGCCGGGTACCCCCAGCAACGCGTCACCTTCTGACGCATCGCCGTCCAATGCGTCGGGAAAATATGGATTTTATCGTTTTGCGGCGGGCAAAAACAAAGCATCGTCGAAGGCCGGCAGACTGGTCTGGACCCATGCGGATTACGATGATTCCGGCTGGAAAGAGGCGAGAGGAAGCTTTGGGGCGAAGAAAGGTGAGATTGCGGATCTGGGAGACGGCCTGGTTCCCTATACTCTGTTGACCCAGTATATAGAAGGGCCGGATATGGCGGAAGATACGGATATTCCGGCCTATTTCTTCCGTACGACAATTGAACTGGAAGATATCGGCAGCATCACTGCCTTAAACGGCGAGATATTCTATGATGACGCGGCCATCATCTATATCAATGGCGAGGAAGTTCACAGGGCCGGTGTTCCGGAGGGCGGCTATTCACAGAATCTGGAGTATGGAGGAACAAACGCGGGTACTCCGATTAACGATAAGTTCCAGATCACGGACTTGACCATGCTGAAAGAGGGAAGCAACACTGTATCGGTAGAGCTTCATCAGGGCAGGGCCAACAGCTCGGATATTTACTTTGATTTCTGCTCTCTGGAAATAGGGACACCCGCCTCGAAATCGGATGAATTCATTACGACAGAGGGCACGGTTTGGAACTACCTGGAGAACAACACCGATCCGGCGGAAGGCAGTGAGGACCGGACCGTATGGACGCATACGGAGTTTGCGGATGAACAGTGGAAGTCCGGAAAGGGAAGCTTCGGAGCCAAGAAAGGCGCGATTGCAGACCTGGGAGGCGGATATATCCCGGATACGCTGTTAAAGCATTACATTGACGATACGAAAACGGCAGTGCCCGCGTATTTCTTCCGCACGGATGTCTATCTGAACGATGTCTCCGATCTGGAAGCGCTGGAGGCGGAAATCGCCTACGATGACGCGGTGATCGTGTACATCAATGGAAAGAATGTGTATGAGGGGCAGGTACCGGAGGGCGGCTATGACAAGAACCTGGCATACGGTTCGGCCAATGGGCTGTCAGCTCCAAGCCATGATATTGTCACAATTAATGACGTTTCCATGCTGAGAGACGGTGTAAATACAATTGCAGTAGAGCTTCATCAGGACAGGGCCAGCAGCTCCGACATCTATTTTGATTTTATTTCCCTGAAGGCTGCACAGCCGAAGCCATTTAAGGCGATTTCTCTGGGGGTATGGAATGATGAGACTCAGTCGGCTGTTACCTGGTATTCCTCAATAGGGGAAGACGGCAAAGTGAGAATCGGAGAGAAGGCGGATATGGACGGAGATTCGTTCCCGGAGCAGGCTTCCGAGTTTGCTGCGGAAAGAACGGAGGCAAACGACGCCGGGTTCTACAGCTTCCAGGCAGTCATGACAGGACTAAAGCCGGATACCGCTTATGTTTATCAGGTCGGCGCCGGGGAAACCTGGTCCGATATTTATGAATTTACAACCCGGGATTATGAGAATGGATTTAACTTCCTGCTTGCAGGTGATCCGCAGATTGGCGCGGGAAGCACGGATACGGATACAGAGGGATGGCAGAATACCCTGAAAATGGCCATGAAGGCATTTCCGGAGACCAGCTTCTTAATCAGTGCGGGAGATCAGGTCAACACGGCCAGCAATGAGGCGCAGTATGCGGGATACTTAAGCCCGAAGGAGCTGCTGTCCCTGCCAACAGCGGTAAACGTGGGAAATCATGACGCGGGAAGCAGCGCCTACAGCCAGCATTTCCAGGTGCCGAATGTCAGCAGTCTGGGAATGACTGAGAAGACCGGAAAATTCGGAGGAGACTACTGGTATACGTATAACAATGTGCTCTTTATGTCTCTCAACTCCAACAATATGAGTACGGCGGAGCACCGGGAGTTTATGAAAAAAGTTCTGGAAGAAAATGGTGCCGATGCGGACTGGACGGTGGTAACTTTCCATCATTCGATCTACAGCACGGCCAGCCACGAGTCGGACAATGATATTATCCAGAGGCGGGCGGAGCTCGCTCCGGTATTTACGGAGCTGGGAATCGACGTAGTGCTGATGGGCCATGACCATGTTTATACCAGAAGCTATATGATGAACGGAACGGATCCGGTGGTTCCTGCTGATGGAACGGTGCCGGAGAGTGTGACAGACCCGGCGGAAGGCGAAGTGCTTTATGTGACAGCTAACTCCGCCAGCGGCAGCAAGTATTATTCGATACATAATAAAGATTTTCCTTACGCGGCGGTGATGAATCAGGAGAGCACTCCGAATATCACTAACGTGGAGGTGACAGATAAGTCATTTGCAATTACAACTTACCGTACTACCGATATGTCTGTAGTGGATACCTTTGCAATTTATAAGGATGGCTATCAGCCCCCGCAAGCTGTTATTAAATCCGTTTCTCTCGGAGTAGGTGCGGACGAGTCAGAGACCATGGTTACCTGGTATTCTGATTCAAAGCTGCCGGGAAAGGTACAGCTTGTAAAGAAGAGTGATCTGGCCGACCGCGTATTTCCTGAGACAGCGGCAGAGTTTGCAGCAGAGAAGGAGAGCGCCAATGAGGAAGGCTTTTTCACGAATCAGGCAGTGATTCGCGGTCTGGAATCCGGGGCAGAGTACGCATACCGGGTCGGAGACGGAACTACCTGGTCAGATGTGTATGACTTGACGGTCCAGGATTCTCAGAATGGATTTAATTTCCTGCTTGCAGGCGATCCGCAGATCGGGGCGGGAAGCACGGATACGGATATTAAAGGATGGCAGAGAACTATGGAGACGGCCATAAAGGCGTTTCCGAGGACCAGCTTCTTAATCAGCGCGGGAGATCAGGTCAACACGGCCAGCAATGAGGCGCAGTATGCGGGATACTTAAGCCCGAAGGAGCTGCTGTCCCTGCCAACAGCGGTAAACGTGGGAAATCATGACGCGGGAAGCAGCGCCTACAGCCAGCATTTCCAGGTGCCGAATGTCAGCAGTCTGGGAATGACTGAGAAGACCGGAAAATTCGGAGGAGACTACTGGTATACGTATAACAATGTGCTCTTTATGTCTCTCAACTCCAACAATATGAGTACGGCGGAGCACCGGGAGTTTATGAAAAAAGTTCTGGAAGAAAATGGTGCCGATGCGGACTGGACGGTGGTAACTTTCCATCATTCGATCTACAGCACGGCCAGCCACGAGTCGGACAATGATATTATCCAGAGGCGGGCGGAGCTCGCTCCGGTATTTACGGAGCTGGGAATCGACGTAGTGCTGATGGGCCATGACCATGTTTATACCAGAAGCTATATGATGAACGGAACGGATCCGGTGGTTCCTGCTGATGGAACGGTGCCGGAGAGTGTGACAGACCCGGCGGAAGGCGAAGTGCTTTATGTGACAGCCAACTCCGCCAGCGGCAGCAAGTATTATTCAATACATAATAAAGATTTTCCTTACGCGGCGGTGATGAATCAGGAGAGTACCCCGAATATCACTAACGTGGAGGTAACGGACAGCTCCTTTGCAATTACAACCTATCGTACGACGGATATGTCGGAAGTAGACCATTTTACAATTTACAGGACAGAAGCTTCGAAGCCGCAGCCTGATGTGACGGGCGATACGGTAGCAGAGATTCTGGAGAGTCTGGATAAGGCTCTCGAACAGGCGGAGACAGAGGGAGAGAAGCAGGAAATTCTGAAGAAGGCGGCTGAGGCGGCCGGAGCGCTCTCGTATGATCCTAATACAATGGATGAATCCGAAATGGAGGAAATCAAAAAGCTGGAAGACAGGATCCTGGCAGGCTACGGCGATTTGTCGACTGAAACCGACTTGAAAACTGAGAAGGTGACCGGTGTGAGGGCAGAAGGCGCAGCGCTCAGTATTCCGTTAAAGGCTGGTGTCAGGGCAGCGGCTGTTCTGAAGGTAAGCGATATGGAACTGCCGGAGTCTGTGGGATTTGAGACGGAAGATGTTATCGCACTGGATATTCGACTGGATATCATAAGTGATGATCCGGAGGTGTCAGGCGGGAATATCCAGCCGAAGGTTCCGATGAAGATAACCATCGACGCGCCGGAGGGCATTGATTTAAACCGGCTGGTACTGCTGCATTACACCAATGGGGCATATGAAAACGTAAAATTTACAGAAAAAGATGGAGCAATCAGTTTTGTTGTTAATGCGCTGAGCCCGTTTGTACTTGCAGAAAAAGCGGCGGATAAGCCTGATGATGGTGGAAATGATTCTGATGACGGGTCTTCTGACAATGGGTCTTCCAATCATGGTTCTTCCGGCAGTGTGCAGGGATCATGGATACAGGACCAGACGGGCTGGTGGTATCAGTATCAGAATAAGACGTATCCGGTCAATACATGGGTGTCCATACAGGGAAGCTGGTATCATTTTGACCAGGCCGGTTATATGCAGACTGGCTGGATTCAGGTGAAGGGCGTATGGTACTATTTACAGCCGTCAGGAGCTATGGTGGCATCAGACTGGGTATTGTATCAGGATAAATGGTATTATTTGAACCAGGATGGGGCGATGGCTACTGCACCGGTTCACTATAATGGAACGGAGTACCGGTTCGACGAATCAGGTGCGTGTATAAATCCGTAATAAGAATAAAAAGGAGACTTCCGGATCGGCCAGCCGGTCCGGGAGTTTTATGATTGTTCCGGCTAACGCGGAAACAGGGAGGAAATCAATTATGGACTGGATTAAGAGGAAGCGCGGGGAGATCGTCCTGGCTGCTGTGGTAGTATTGATGATTGCAGCCATCTGCATTTATAACAGGGCTAACCCAATTACCTATACCATGTATGAAAATGGGACCATCAATTACGTAAAGGCAAGGGTGCTGGAGGTGACGGATCAGCAGCTGGAGCCGGTGGAGGAAGCGGAGGGGCGCTGGCTGGGAACCCAGGAACTGAAGGTGGAGCTTCTTAACAAGGGCCATTCAGGGGATATCATTACGGTAGTCAATTATCTCAGCACGACCCATAATGTTTATGCCAAAAAAGGGCAGCCGTTAATTATCAAGGCGGATTGCCCTGAGGGGGTGGAGCCGTTTTATTCGGTCTATAATTACGACAGAACCTCAGGACTTATAATGACTGGCATTGTCTTTATGGTGTGTATGGTGCTGGTGGGCCGGGGAAAAGGAGTAAAAAGTATTCTCAGCCTGGCGTTTACCATGTTTTTTATCATAGCGTTTCTGCTTCCCATGATATACAGGGGCCATTCCCCCGTACTTTTGAGCATTCTTACAATTCTTGTCTCCACAGCTGTCTCCATGCTGCTTCTGAACGGGTACAGCGCGAAGACACTGACGGCTATCGCCTCTACCATGGCGGGAGTGCTGGTGGCAGCAGGGGCGTTTGCGGTCATAACTGCGGTCCTGCACCTCGACGGCTATAATGAAAGTCAGGCGGAGGAGCTTTTACTGATCTCGGAAAACACGGGGCTGAAAATCAGGTATATTCTTTTCGCAGGCATTCTGATCGCTTCTCTGGGTGCAGTTATGGATATGTGTATGTCCATCGCGGCCTCTCTTTTTGAGATGAAACATCAGAATCCATCCATGGATTTTAAAGCGATTGTCAAAGCCGGGTACGCCATTGGAAGAGATATGATCGGTACTATGTGCGCGACCCTAGTTCTCGCATTTACCGGGACGGCCCTTACCATGATGCTGGTGCTGATCTCATACGGTGTTCAGCCGGAGCAGCTGATGAATTCGGATTATATTGCTATTGAGGCGGCTCACAGCCTGTCCGGCAGTCTGGCAGTTATCCTGTGCGTTCCGGTGACCTCATTCTTGTCCGCGTATGTGCTGGAACGAAATAATAAGACTAAATAAAAATAATTATCATTATCACTATTGCAAAGAGAGAAAGAGTCTGCTATACTGTAACCAGATGGAAATGGCTGGAAATATTATGGCCGGTACCATTGAGTAAATCATGCAAAGGCAGATTGTCATTGAACTATAAAACAGGATATCGTATTTTCCCATATGACAGGGTGCCTTTGCGGCACTCTGTTTTCCGGTTCATGAGGCGGTGCAGTCATGCCGTGCCGGACAGCAGCATAAAATAAACCTGGTTGAAGGAGGAGTTCATCATGATAAATATTCAGAAGGCGGCCATTATCGGCTGTGGATTTGTAGGAACATCTATTGCATTTTCCCTTGTACAGAAGGGGATTTTTTCGGAACTGGTTCTGATTGATGCCAATGAAAAGAAGGCGGAAGGGGAGGCGATGGATTTAAGCCATGGTCTGCCGTTTACGAAGCCTATGGAAATCAAGGCCGGAGGCTATGAGGATATCGCGGATTGTGCCATGATCATTATCACAGCGGGAGCAAATCAGAAGCCTGGAGAGACACGGCTCGATCTGGTCCATAAAAATGTGGAGATTTACAAGAGTATTATACCAAAGATCGTGGAGAAGAATCAGGAGGCGACGCTGCTCATCGTGTCCAATCCGGTAGATATCATGACGTATGTGGCGCTTAAGCTTTCCGGTTATCCCAGTCACAAAGTCATCGGTTCCGGGACTGTTCTGGATACGGCCAGGCTGAAATACTTATTGAGCCGCCATCTCGATGTGGACAGCAGAAGCATTCATGCATTTATCATCGGGGAGCACGGCGACAGTGAGCTGGCTGTGTGGAGCGCGGCAAACGTATCGGGGATCCCGTTAAATCATTTTTGTGAACTGAGGGGATATTTCGATCATATGGAGTCCATGGACCGCATTTACCAGAGCGTCCGGGACAGCGCGTACGAGATTATAGAGAAAAAGGGGGCCACCTACTACGGTGTGGCCATGGCGGTCTGCAGAATCGCTGAGTCTGTGATCCGGAATGAACATTCCATCATGCCGATATCGGTTTACTTAGACGGGCTCTATGGACTTCACGATATCTGCTTAAGCATCCCGACGGTAGTCGGCCAGGAAGGCGCGGAAAAGGTGCTGGATATCCCCCTGGACTTAATGGAGATGGGAAAACTGGTATATTCGGCCGAGGAGCTGAAGAAAATTATTGGAGAGCTGAAGCTTTAAAGCTGGCCTGTGATGAATTTTCAAACACACCCTGGTTCATAAATATGAAAAAATATGGAAAACCGCTTTTCATTTTTAAAATGATGTAGTAAGATAAAGTTCAGACAGATAGTTTACAGGAAATGTGATGTAAAAGGAGCTTTATGAACTACATTAATCTCGATGGAATAGGCGAAAAAATCAGCAAGTTAAGAAAAGAACAGGGCGTTACCATCCGGGAGCTCTCCGAGTATACCGGCTATTCGGTCGGCTTTTTAAGCAATCTGGAGACCGGGAAAAACAGTCCCACGGTGGAAAGCCTTCAGAAGGTGGCCGAGGCGCTGCGGACCGATATCATCGAGATTTTGACGAAGGAGAAGCAGCACCATACGGTCATCCGGAAGCATGAGAGGTCGGTGTTTGATCATCCCCGCTATAAGATGACGATTGAAACACTGGATTTCGGGTATGACAAGCAGATCTATGAGTTCATAACGATTGACCCGGGAGCGGAGGAGAAGGGAATCGTCTCCAGACACCTGTTCCCGGAAGTGTGCACCGTGATCGAGGGCGTCCTGACCATCGAGGTGGAGGACAGTGTCTATACCCTGGAAGAGGGAGATTCGATCTATATTCCGGAGAAATCGGCACACAGAATCTATAATCTGGGGGATAAACGGGTGGTTACCTACTGGGTTTTTCAGAAAACGAAATAGTGGAAGATTCCGTGAATCTTGACGTAGCATCTATAGTAATTCATCCCGATTTGTCTGGGAGAATGAATTCTTTGAAAAATTTTATCTAATCTCTGCATTTATGAAACCGGTATTGTATACTATAAATACTAATTGGGGTATGTATTTGCGGATGCATACTTGGGAGAGCCGGAGAAATTCGGCTCTTTTGCATTATAAATACGAGGCTGTGAAATCCATTATGGATTTCACAGCCTTTTTGTGATTATTCCTAAATAAAAAGTTGCAGAATTAGCACTATTGCTCAAAAATAAAATATTTCAGCGCCATGCATTGACAAAAGTATGAGGTAAGATTACAATGTGTTCATAATAATGAAATTAAGTTCATAATTATAGTTGGAGGAAGCAAGATGAATTATGGTTTAAGAGTACAGAAAATCCTCGGCAGCATGCGGCAGGATGGGATAGACAGCCTGCTTGTGACCCAGGGAACGGATATCCGATATGTGAGCGGGTTCAGCGGCGAAGCCGGAGTGGCGGTAATTATTCTCAGTGAAAGCAGAAATTATCTGATCACAGATGGACGGTTTACCAGTCAGGCGGAACAGGAGACAGAAGGATTTGAGATTGTCTTAATCAAGTCAGGGCAGAAGCTTTACGAAACCGCAGGCAGACTGCTCGATGAGATTGGAGCCAGGGAAATCCGAATTGATATCGGACAGATCTCGCACGCAGACTACCTGGAGCTGGAAAGCCATTGTCATGGAACTATCCAGAACATGAAACCGTATATTTCAGATGCCAGGATGGTGAAGGACGAGGAAGAGCTTGTTCTGATCCGCAGAGCCTGCGATATTACGGAACAGTCATTCCTGTCTCTGCTGAATCAGATCCGGCCCGGACAGAGCGAGAAGGAGATCCGCAACATTCTGGAAAATGAATTCCGCAGACGGGGAAGCCTGGATGTGGCGTTTGAAACGATTGTAGCTTCCGGCCCGGTGAACGGAGCTAATCCACACGCCAGCTTAACGGACAGAACGATCCAGCAGGGAGACATGGTTACGATTGATTTTGGATGTAAATATGAGGCGTACTGTTCCGATATCACGAGAACCTTTTCGCTGGGGAAACCGTCAGACGAGATGATGAAGATTTATAACACGGTGAAGGCAGCCAAGGAGGCGGCGGAAAGTACTCTGAGGGAGGGAGTCAGCGCACGGGACGTGGATCTTGCCGTGGAAGCGGTTATAGGTGGCGCGGGGTATCACCTGCCTCATGGACCGGGACACGGCTTCGGTCTGGATATTCATGAGAACCCGTTCCTGTCTTCGAGAAATGAGTATCGGATGGAACGTAATGTGGTACATACGCTGGAGCCGGGAATCTACGTACAGGGCATCTGCGGTGTGCGGATTGAAGATGATTACCTGATCACGGGTGACGGAGCGGAGTGTCTGACACCTAATATTACACGGGATTTGATTATACTCTGATGTTCCGGGAAGGTATGGAGGGGAACGGCAATGAGAGAAGAATGTGTGCTTCCCATTGAACGTGTGCGGCGGATTGACAGCAGGCATATTGAATTTTACTGGGGGAGAGAGCCGGTATCCGGCAAAGAAAAAAACATGGTTTTCCATGTGTACAGAGATGGAACAGAACTGGAGCTTTATGAACGGAAAGACGATGACGAATGGGATGTCGGTACCGTGCATGAAACGGCGAAGAGACGAACTACGGTAACGCTGGCAAGAGAAATCGGGGGAGAGGAACGCCTGAAAAAGGAATTCCTGAAAGAAGAATCCCATATCAAATCCTCAGACACTCTTACCGCCTGGGTGGAATATAAGGCAGATCACCGGATTGTATGTTCCAAAAGTCTGATAGAAGCAGCCGGCATAAATACCGTAGTCCACCAGGTTTCCTACGAGCCGTATTATCGGAAGTTTACAACCTCGAAGATGGGAATCCGTATTAAGTCAGGAGAAAAGGTGAGCGACAGGGCTCATGAGGCTGCGGCTCAGATGATTGATATTCTGCTGGAGAAGCTGCCTGAGACAGCGGACCGAATGAGGGAGCTTCATGCGGAGCTGGCGATCTACGCACTGGATGAAGATGCATACGATATACCGGAGCACCGCGCGGGCTGTCTGTATATGAACCGGCCGGTCGAGGGCTACGGTGGTATCGATGAAAATCCGGTCACGTCCATCTCTGAGGCCAACATCTTAAGAGTGCTCGAAGGACCGCATCAGACCCGTTATAAACAGGAATTGATTCTGGCTCATGAATTCGCCCACGCCATTCATCTGATCGGTATCAAAAATCTGGCCGATCAGACGCTGTACTGTCGTTCCATTGAGGTATATGAGGCGGCAAAAGCGGCTGGAAAATGGCCGGGAAGCTATGCAATCAGCAATTTTGAAGAGTATTTCGCCACACTGACCACAATCTGGTTTAACGTCATGGAAGAGGGAAAAGACGGAGCGTGGGACGGTGTGCGGGGGCCAGTCAATACGAGAGAAGAGCTGAAGCGTTACGACACCGGGGCATACGAATATTTCTCACAGCTCTATACGACGAGGCAGCTTCCGTATCCATGGGATACGGTGCGAAATGAATACGATATCGACGGAACGAAATATCAGGAGGTAAAGGAATCATGACGGCAGAAGAAATCGTGGAGAAAGACAGAGAGGCTCTGTATATCGGCAATACCAGGACCGTAGAGTTCGATTTGCCGCTTCCGAAAAAGGGAGTGTACGGTTCCGATATCCGGTGGATCAGCGGCCACGACAGGATTATCACTCCGGAAGGAAAGGTTACCCGCCCCAAATTCGGCATGGGCACCAGGACGATCAAACTTACGGCAGTGATCACGTGCGGAGACGCGGAGGCGGAGCGCTGCTTTGACGTGCGCGTGCTGGAGGAGGAAAACCGGATCAGGATTGCGAAGGTATATCCAATCCAGGAAAAGGCTCCAAAGGGACAGACTTACTATCTGCCGTCTGTGGCGGTGGTGGTGACGGAAGACGGCAAGACCATTTCCCACGCGGTAGAGTGGAACAATCATGGAGAAGCTGTCTATGAGAAAACCGGATTCGTGGAGGAACACGGCTTTATATCAGGAACCACGGTTCCTGTGACTGCCGGAATAGAGGTTGTGGAAACGCTGGAGGCGGAGACAGTAAATCCTGTACCAATTGTCAGAGACTGTTCGGACGGCCGGGTTTACTTAATCGAAGGAAGCCCGTTTTATCAGGCGCAGGAGTGGTTTTTAGAGTTTCTGCTTCAGGTCAATGACGACCAGATGCTTTATAATTTCCGGGATGCTGCGGGACTGAATAAGAAGGGGGCGCCGGAGATGATCGGATGGGATGCTCCTGACAGCAACTTAAGGGGACATACCACGGGCCACTATTTATCGGGGCTGGCCCTGTGTTACCGGGCGACCGGCAGCCCGGTGATCCGGGAAAAAGCAGAGTATATGGTGCACGCGCTTCGGGAATGTCAGACTGCCCTGCACGAGAAAAAGGGTTGCCATAAAGGCTTTTTAAGCGGTTATGGAGAAGAACAGTTTGACCGTCTGGAACAGCTGGTGCGCTATCCGGAGATCTGGGCTCCCTATTATACACTCCATAAGATTCTCGCCGGACTTCTGGACTGCTACGAATTTGCGGGCTGTGACGAGGCACTCACTATTGCCGGAGATCTGGGAGACTGGGTGTACGAGAGGCTGTCAAAGGTACCCCACGCCCAGCTGAACCGTATGTGGAGTCTCTATATTGCAGGTGAGTTCGGCGGCATGAACGACGCCATGGCCCGATTATACATACACACAGCAAAGCCGGAGCATTTGGAGGCTGCGAAGCTGTTTAACAACGACAGGCTGTTTTACCCCATGGCAAAGAACGTAGACGCGCTGGATGGACTTCATGCGAACCAGCACATTCCCCAGATGGTAGGCTGCATGAAGATATTTGAGGCAGGCGGAGAGACGTATTACCGGGATATCGCCCGTTTCTTCTGGGAAGCGGTGACCGGCGCTCATATCTATACCATCGGCGGTACCGGTGAGGGGGAGATGTTCCATGAGGCCGGAACGGTTGCCGGTCTTCTGACCAAGAATACGGCGGAGAGCTGCGCTTCCTATAATATGCTGAAGCTGACGAAGGAACTATACCAGTACCAGCCCTCGGCCCTCTATATGGATTATTATGAGAGAACGGTCTTCAACCATATCGCCGCTTCCTGTGAACACGGAGCGACGGGGGCCAGCACCTACTTTATGCCGCTGGCACCTGGATTTCATAAGGATTTTGAGGATGAGAATTCCTGCTGTCACGGAACCGGGCTGGAGAGCCATTTCAAATATATTGACAGTATTTATTACCACGATGCAGACTCGATTTATGTTAATCTGTTTATTCCGTCGGTTCTGGAAGCCGCAGGTATTACGATCAGGCAGACGACGAATTCGGCGGACCCGGGCCATATCTCTGTGGAGGTACAGGGAAATAAAAGCACAGTGCTGAAAATAAGAGTTCCGTACTGGTGCGGCGGATCGTATCAGCTGGAGATTGACGGGGCAGCCGTGAAGGCCCCGTCTGATGAGGCCGGATATATTCAGATTGGATACGATGGAAGCGGCAGCATGAGGGCAGAGATCCGGTTTGCGTGTCGGGTGAATCTGGAGCGGACGCCGGATGATCACCATACCGCCAGCCTCACGTATGGACCTTATGTACTGGCGGCATTGACCGATTCGGTGAATTTTCTGGAATTACCATTCGATAGAGAAGGAGCCTTAGAGCAGCTTGTGAAGGCGGAGGGAGAGATCTCACTGCAGTACCAGGAGATTAAATTTGTTCCGCTCAGCAGTATCTGCCACGAGCCGTATCAGGTCTACTTTAAGACGATTTAAATAAAAAAAGGGAGAAATACTCATGAAAACAGCAAGTCAGGCGATTTCAAATGAAGAGTTACGTAAACAGAGATCATTTTTAGGCCATCCCAAGGGAGTGGGAACCTTAAGCTTTATGCAGTTATGCAATTCTTATGCCAGCTATGGCATGAGCGCCATTTTAATTTATTATCTGTATGCTGTAAAACCGGAGGGGCTGGGACTGAGCCAGGCCAACGCGGCGCAGCTGATATCCCTTTACTCGGCGTGTTCCCTCATGTTCGGTATTGTCGGCAGCTATGTGGCCGACCGTATCCTGGGAACGAGGCGCGCGCTGTGTTTTTCCAGAGCCGTCACGGTACTGGCGTACGTCTGTCTCGCCCTGCCATTCGGCGGAATCGTGGGATACGTGGGAGCCATGTGTCTGCTCCTTGTATCCGCCATGCTCTGCGGCAGAAGCGCGGACGCTCTGATGGGAAAATTTTACGACAAGTCCGACAGCCGAAGAGACGGAGCCTATACGATTGGTTATGTGATATCCAACATCGGCGCGGCAGCGCCTGTTATCTCCGGTGCCATTGCACTGGCTACCGGATACCATGCAGCATTTCTGGTCTGTGCCGTATTTGCCGCTTTGGGGGTTGCAGCCTATCTGATCACAGAGAAGAAGTTTTTCGGAACGATTGGTTACGAGCCGGATGATCCCCTTCCTGCGGACAAGAAGAAAAGCTTTATTGTAAAAATGATTGTTGCCATTGTAGTCGCCATTGCTGTATTTGCTGTGTTGTTTATCAGCGGGATCCTGACGATCGGGGTATTCTCCAACGTAATCAGTACAGCCGCCATTTTTATCCCGATCATTTACTTTGTGATTATTATTACAAGCCCGAAGACGCAGAAAGAGGAGAAGACGAGAGTCGCCAACCTAATCCCCGCCTTCATCTGCAACTGCTTTGCCATGCTGGTATGGACCCAGTCCACTTCCATTCTTGCCATTTTTACGGAACAGAGAGTGGACCGTGTGATATTTGGAATGGAGATATCGGCGGCGTCCTTCCAGACACTTCCGGCCGTATTTGCCATTTTCTTAGGGGCCGTGGTCGGTTCCTTGTGGAGTGTGCTCGGAAAGAGACAGCCTCTGGCACCGGCAAAGATTGGTATTGGAACGATTCTGTGGGGCTGCGGACCGCTCTTCATGACGCTTCCTTTCATGCTCTACGGAGCTGCGGATAAGGTAAGCCCGCTCTGGATCGTAGTGTTCTATCTGCTTATTATCCTTGGTGAGGCATTTACCAGCCCGGTTGGATATTCCTGTGCGTCCATCGTGGCCCCGCAGGCGTTTGCAACCCAGATGATTACGGTGTGGTCCATGTCTCAGTCCACGGGTGCGGCGCTTAACACCCTGGCAGTGAATTTCTATAAGGAGGGTTCTGAGGTTCCGTTCTTCCTGGTGATTGGCCTGATTACCTGCGCGGCAGGACTGATCGTCCTGATCTTTGGAAAGAAGATTGCTGCGGGAATGGGAATGCTGGAGAAAACGGAGTAACTGACAGTTTAATTAAAAAAACAGAGGCGGCACCCCAGATTATATTCGGGTGCCGCCTCTGTTTTTGGTGTGCCAGATGGAGGGGGGCCATTTTAGCATGGTGGTCTTTCCGACCTGTCTTTTACAAACACCTTTCGGTATTCGCTGGGGGTAATCCCCTGGTTTAATTTAAAACGCCTTGTAAAGCTGGAGATATTGTAGTAGCCTACGGCTTCGGAAATCTCTTTCAGCGGAAGCGCGGTGGTACGTAAAAGTTCTTTTGCCCGTTCCATCCGCAGGTGAATGGTGTAATCCATCACATTCTGACCGGTATGATCTTTAAAGTATTTGCTGAAGGCCGGAAGCGTCATCTCGAAGTGGCCGGCTGCCTCATAAGCGGAAAAATCGCAGCGGAGGCAGTTGGCCTCCAAGTATTTCATAACCTCATCCAGAACGACCCGTTTGGCCGCAGAGGTGGTGAGCCCACTCAAATGCTCACTCCAGGCCCGGAGCATCTGTATAATCTCCTGCGCGGTCTCCATACCCGACAGTTCGATCGGAGAGTTGGAGGCCGCATTTTTCTGACCGCGGCAGTGTTCATTTACGAGATGGATTAAGTCAAAACAGATACTTCTGGCCAGATAGAGAGGAAGCTGGCTCTGCTCCATAAAATGAATGATATTCTGAATGGCATCCCTGATGTTCTGCTCATTTTTGGAAAAAAGTGCATTTCTAAGACTCTCAAATTCCTTGTGAGGGTAAACGACCGTTGCGTGCGCCGGCCCCAGGACCTCCCGAAACTCAATGACGGTGCCGTTGCCCTTTACGAAACGGTAGTCCAGGGCGCTGACGGCCTCCATGTAGGACTGGGCGATGCGCTCCGTACTGTTCACGCAGGTGCCGATTCCGACGGTGGTCATCAGCCCGTACTGCCTGGTTAAATATTTCTGCACATCCCCGAAAAATCTTGCCGAGACCGGCATGTGATCCGGCTGGTTCATGAGCAGCACGATCTGGTTGGGATGGAAATTATGCAGGTAATAGTAAATATAAGGAACGGAAAACTGCTTCTTAATCTCCTGCGCCAGCCCGTCCAAGTTGTCAAACTGTTTATGCAGCATCACGATACTGACGGTAAAGTACTCATTTGGCAGGGAGAGGTCCAGCTCCGAACAATCCAGATTGAAGTCTTCTCTGGAAGCGTAGGCGCCGTTTAAGAGGCGGTATAAGCGTTCATTTTTAACGGCTGTGAGGCTGTTGGCCAGCTGAGTGGACAGTGAACTGTTCTGAGTAGATAAGTAATCCAGTGCTCCGGCAATGGTTTCCAGTTCGTTGTAGGAAGCAGCGTCCGGGGAGATCAGCTTTGCCCTGTCCCGCAGACGGCGGACGGGTGCGTAATTCACCTTCTGCAAAAAGAAGATGGTGAAGCTGGCGATAAGCAGAATAATCACGATAGCCAGCAGGAATTCCTTCATAATAGAAGAAACCTGGGAAAATGTGGTCTGCCTGTCCGGAATAAAAGCCAGATACGTCCACCCATTTTTCTCGGACCTGTGTGTGCGGACGACGTATTCTTCCCCATCTATACTGGTCGTGGACGACAGTTCTATGGAATCTCCCAGATAAGTGCTTAAAATGCCGCGCATCCGATCGTGTTCCCCTGAGGTGGTTACGACGGCCCCGTTCTGGTCCAGGATATAGGTCTGCGCCTGATAGCTCTGAAGCTTTTGGCTTAAAAGTGCCTCAATGGAGCTGTTGTTTACATAAAAGAGAGCTGTGCCCTCGTGTTTCTGATAATCGGTAAAGACCGGGTAGGAAAAAAGCACGACGTTTGCCTCGGCAGGGCCTAAGTCCAGGTTAAGAAGCTTCTGCCTGGGAAGACAGAAGGAGGCCTTGCTGTTCAGAAGCAGATCCTGGAATTCCCTGGAGCTCATGCCGGGAACGCGGAAAATGCGGCTGAAGTAATAGTCCTTCCGGCAGGTCGTGGAACTGGTGGCCACGTATTCTTTCCCATCCAGAATCAGAACGATATCCTGGATAAAAGGGTTCGCAGAGGTTAAGGCCGACAGATAGGTGATGGTCGGGCTCAGGGCCAGTGGAGTTTCCGCCTCGGAGGCATCGTGTATCGTTCCGGTCAGCGTCAGCTGCCCTACGATGTTTAACATGGACTCCAGCTCATTGTCGAGCTGAGTGCTGATCTGCAGCAGCTCTAAGTCTACGGTTTCGTAGATCTCATCATAAAATTTCTTCATAAATCGGGAGGAATAGAAGAAGGTCAGGATGACGAGAGGGATTAAGAGCACGGTCATATAGGAGATCAGATAGCGGATATAGTGCCTCCCGAATTTTCGCTTTTTCCCTGTTTTCAGCATAAGATCTCACCGCCCCCGTTTCTGATATTTAACAATATTTATTATATGGTAAATGCACAACACTTTCAAGCAAAGTACCGCGAAAGAAAATAAGGACAAGGAAAAGATAAATAAAAAATGGCGGAAAGCCCCATGGAATCTAGTGCAAATTCTGCAAAGAAGCAAAAAATGGCAAATGTAGAAAGCAAAAACAGTATGCGGTTATGACCGCTGGAAAAATGGCTGGAAGGTCTGCAAAAAATGTGAATTGAAACGAGGCGGGAACTGCCGCTATACTGGTGTCAGACAAATAAATATGGAGGAGGTTTCAGGGAATGAGGGGGAGTACTGACACGAAACACGCGGTCGGGCCTGCACCCGGAAAGCCGGGGATTTACAGAGTGAAAAGGGCGCTGAGGCGCGACTGGCAGCTTCTGTTATTATGTGCAGTTCCTATTTTGTATTTTATTCTGTTCCATTATGTACCCATGTATGGAGTGCAGATCGCCTTTAAGGATTTTCGGGCGGTGGACGGAATCTGGGGGAGCCAGTGGTGCGGCTTCAAACATTTTGATCGCTTTTTTTCATCTTCCCAGTTTTGGCCATTAATTAAGAACACGCTGGGACTCAGCTTTCTACAGATTCTGCTGGGGTTCCCGATTCCGGTTCTTCTGGCAATTATGCTGAATCAGGTGAAGCACCAGAGGTTCCGGAAATTTGTGCAGTCGATCGTGTACTGTCCGCACTTTATATCGATCGTCGTCCTGACCGGTATGCTGTACATATTCTTATCACCGAGAAATGGTCTGATCAACCAGGTGATTCAGCTGTTCGGAGGTGAGCCCATCTTCTTTCTGGGAGATGCGAAGTATTTTAAGCTGACATTTGTACTCTCGGGAATCTGGCAGAACGCGGGGTGGAGCGCAATCATCTATATCGCGGCGCTGGCGGGAATCAGCCCCGACTTATATGAAGCGGCACAGGTGGATGGAGCCAATAAGTGGCAGAGGATCTGGCACATCGATATTCCGGGTATCCTGCCTACGGTTGTGATGATGCTGATTCTGGAGGTGGGAAAGGTGATGAATCTGGGATTCCAGAAGGCATATTTAATGCAGAATGCCCAGAATCTGGCAGCCAGTGAAATTATATCGACCTATATCTATAAAGTTGGTATGATAGATGCACAGTACAGCTATTCAGCGGCCATCAACCTGTTTAACAATCTGGTCAATATCATACTTCTGGTCACTGTCAATCACATTGCGAAGAAGACGACTGACAACAGTTTGTGGTAACGAGCCGCCAAGTGCTCGTAACAAGGAGGACAAAATGGCACAGAAAAAAACGAAGCTGCACAGAAGCTTTGGGACGCAGGCGCCGGCCGACCGCCTGTTTGATATCTTTAATTATCTCGTACTCGGCCTAGTGGCAGTCTGTGTACTGTATCCACTATATTTTATCGTAATCGCGTCGGTTTCCGATCCGGTGGCGATCAACAATGGCCAGGTGGCATTTTGGCCCGTCGGGTTTAACACGACCGGCTATGAAAAAATATTTGAAAATACGAAGATCTGGCGATCCTATAGCAATACCATTTTTTACACCGTGGTGGGAACCACCATCAACGTGATTCTTACCATGATGCTGGCGTATCCGTTAAGCAGAAAGAACTTTTTTGCCAGGAAGCCGCTCACGCTGTTCGTCATGTTTACCATGTACTTTCAGGGGGGACTGATTCCTACTTACTTATGGATGAACGACCTTCATCTGTACAATACGCCGTGGGTTATGGTTCTGCTTCCGGCTATCAACGTGTTTAACCTGATTATCGCCATCAATTATATCAGCAACAGCATACCGGAGGAACTGTACGAGGCGGCTTCCATCGATGGCTGCAGTCATATCCGGTACTTTTTCAGCATTGTGCTTCCGCTGTCGAAGACGATTGTGGTGGTGCTCGTCCTCTATTACGGCGTCGCGCACTGGAATGAATTCATGAACGGCCTGATCTATTTAAGGGATGAGGGGCTGTATCCGCTGCAGCTGACACTGAGAAATATTCTGCTTCAGAATCAGGCTTCCGGCCTGGGCGATGTGGACAGCATCATTGAACAGCAGAAGGCTGCCGAGCTGATCAAGTACGGCGTTATTATCGTATCGACTCTGCCGGTTCTGGTGATCTATCCGTTCCTGCAGAAGCATTTCGCAAAGGGTGTTATGGTTGGCTCCGTCAAGGGCTGACCTGGAAGGAAAATTACATAAAACTATATTTTTTCAGGAGGGAAACAATGAAAAAGAGATTTATGAGTACACTGCTTACAGTTACGGTTATGGCATCGGCCCTGACGGCCTGTGTGCCCAAGGCGGCCAACGAGACGGCAGCGCCGGCAGCCACCAAAGCCGCGGAAGCCGGAGAGACGCAGGCTGCGTTTGAAGTAAATAAGGAAGGCCTGCCCATCGTCAACCAGCCGATTACGTATGAGATCGCGGCCAGCACACAGAAAAATAAAAATTTTAAGGAGCTGGAATTCTTTCAGAAGCTGGAGACGGATACGAATGTAATCGTCAACTGGAATATGTCCTCTGATGACGGATGGAATGAGAAAAAGAGCCTGCTGTTTGCAAGTAATACGCTGCCGGATGCATTTTACGGACAGGATATCTTAAAAGATGTGGATATCATCAAGTATGCGTCCCAGGGAATGCTGATCCCGTTAAATGATATGATAGACGAGTATGCGCCCAACTTAAAGGCGATTCTTGACGCGAACCCGCAGTACAGGAAGCAGATTACGGCGCCGGATGGCAATATCTACTCGCTGCCGACCATCAATGAGTTAAATCCGACCACCCATGACAAGCTGTTCATCAACAAGACCTGGCTCGATAATCTGGGACTTAAGGTGCCGGAGACCAGGGAAGAGCTGGAAACCGTTCTTCAGGCCTTCAAGGACGGAGATCCCAATGGAAACGGCAATACAAACGATGAAATCCCATTTTCGTTCCGTATGAGCTCCAGCGACCCTTACAACAGGCAGCAGGGAATCCAGTCTTTATTCGGAACCTTCGGACAGCTGGATGATATCTATCATTTCGTGATCAACGACGGAGATGTTGTATATACGCCGATGACAGAACCGTATAAAGAGGCCATTTCCTGGTTCCATTCCCTGTACGAAAAGGGGCTGGTGGACAAGGAAGCATTTACACATGATTTTAACGTCTATGTGGCCAAAATTCAGGATCCCAACAAGATTGTCGGCATGTTTTTAGGCTGGAGCGGCAATGCCACAGCGGCGGCCAACAAGGATGACTACGTAGCCATGGCGCCGCTTATCAATACCAACGGCGAGCGGATCTGGAGAACCGTGGATGCAAAGATCATCTCCAAGGGTTCCTTCGCAATTACCAGCAAAGCGGAGCATCCGGAAGTTCTGATGCGCTGGATCGATCAGTCCTACGATCCGGAAAGTTCCCTGGAGATCTGCCAGGGCCTGCTGGGCCACGTTCTGGAGAAGACCGGAGAAGGCCGTTACCACCAGATGCAGCTGCCGGAAGGCGTCACTCTCGATACGGCAATTCATGATTACAGCCCGGGAAATGACGGAACCTTCGCAGTGATGCAGCCGATCATTGACAAGCTGGACTTAAACGCTAACTTAACAGAGCGTAAGGAACTGGATGCTTTCTATGCTCCGTACAATGTACCGGCCGACGAGATGTATCCCAATGTGTTCTTCACTGGGGACGAGATTGAAGAAATCGGCGTGCTGCAGACAGATATTGACTCTTACGTAGCCCAGAAGTATGCAGGCTGGATCGTGGAAGGCGGCGTGGAGGACGAGTGGGATTCGTTCCAGAAGAAGCTTCAGGATATGAATGTGGAACGCTATATCCAGATTTATAAGGACGCTTACGCCCGCTACAGCGCAGAATAAGGAGCGCCTGTTACCCCATATTTTGCGGAAATGTAACTGTTTAGGACGGCTTATCTTCTTGACCGAAAAAACCGGTCAAGAAGCATCGTATGTCCATCCGATGTGAAAAATAGTGCAAAAACAGTCTTATAAGCGAGCTTAACGCCTGCTTTCGCACTATTTTTCCCGCCGTCCTGAACTGTTACGCGGAAATAATGAATCAGGAGAGCCGTATATCAGAGCTGTTGCCAAATATGCTCTGGTGCGGCTCTTTGTAAAAAGGAAAGGAGACGGAAATTGAAGCCACACGTTATTATAATTATGGCGGACCAGCTGCGGTATGATGTGCTGGGAAAGGGATTTACCCCCAATATTGACTCAATTGCAGCGGACGGGACTGCGTTTGGCCGGGCCTACTGTGCCTGCCCTCTCTGCGTGCCTGCCAGAGGTTCGTTTTTTACCGGAACTTATCCCAACAGAAACGGTTCTCTGATCAACCCGTGGGAGCCGGCCGACGCCGTTTATGGAGATGTCAGGCCGGAATTTGGCAGCTTATACACAATGATGGAGCGGGATTGGGACAGTATCCACAGTGGGAAGCAGCATTTGTTTACAACCGGAGGAAAATTGGAAGATCGTGTGGATTCCGGTACGCGCTGGTTTTCTACGGAGAAGAGTTATAAAGAATTTTTGAAGGAACACGGCGTTGCCATGCCGGGAGGCGGGAAATTCCGCACAAAGGTACCGGAAATGGTGGACGGAAAGGCTACGAGGGTGAGCAGCTATTCCAACGCGGAGACCGGGAGGTATGAACCGGGAGAACAGTATTATTTTGATTCTTATTTTACGGAAATGGCGCTGGAAGGCCTGCGGCGGCGGGATACCACGAAGCCTCTTCTGTTAAACGCCATGTTTTTAGCACCTCATCCACCGCTTCAGATACCGGATCCATGGTATAGGGCAGTGGGCGCGGAGGACTTTGCGCTTCCGGATAATATCGGCGTGTACTATCCCAGGCAGTCCCCGCTTCAGATGTATAATCTGACGGGAATCGTGGGGACCCGTTATGGGCGGGAGCACTGGAAGGAGGCATGGAGAGTCTATTTGGGGCTGGTGAGAATGCTGGATCACTGCGTGGGCCGGGTTCTGGAGGAGCTGAAGCGGCAGGGAATCTATGATGACAGCCTGATTCTCTTTACCAGTGACCACGGAGAGATGCTGGGCTCCCACGGCCTGTTTCAGAAGATGTGTATGTACGAGGAATCGGCCCGCGTGCCGCTGTTTATGAAGTTCCCGAAGAAGTTCACACCTTCTGAGAAATTGTATGACCAGGTAGTGAGCCACATCGACGTACTGCCCACACTGTGTGATTACCTCCAGGTGGATAGCGGAAATGAAATGGACGGCACATCGCTGATGCCGCTGCTTCGTGGAGAGAGCAGGGCGGAGGACAGAAATTCTGCTTATATCCAGTATGACGGAAATGGCTCCCGGTCTAATTTTCAGCGCTGTATGATATGGGGGAGATGGAAGCTGATCGTGGATTTATTTAAGGATGAAACCTTCTATGAGCTGTACGATCTGGAGGCGGATGTGCAGGAAACTTCCAATCTGATGTTTGACGGAAAATACGACGAGATAGCGGAAGAGATGGCGAACCGCTTAGCCGCGCACAGCCGGGAAACAGGGGATTTACTCACAATGGCTCCCTTTGATGCGGCCGGATTCCGGCGTAAATATGAGGCTTTTCCTGTGTTATAATAAAAACAGGAAGAACAGGAGAAGAGAATGAAAAAAGAAGAGTTACAGAACTATCCGAAGCTGGCTCCGGCGGAACTGGAGGAGGCCCTCGAAACAGCCGTGTCCCAGACCCGTTTTTCCATGTCCAGATTCGGAACCGGGTTCAAACATATTTTCAGTACCAATCACTTTTACACGGAAGCACCAAATAACCAGTGGACCAACGGCTTCTGGACGGGACAGCTGTGGCTGGCATATGAGTGTTCCGGTGATCCCGAGATGAAACGGACGGCGCTTGCGCAGACCCAATCCTTTCGGTACCGCATCGATCATCAGATTGAGACGGATACCCATGATCTCGGATTTCTGTATACGCCATCCTGTGTGGCGGCCTGGAAGCTGACCGGCAGCGAGGAGGCGAAGGAAACCGCAATTAAGGCGGCCCGCAGGCTTCTGGAGCGTTTTCATGAGAAGGGGCAGTTCCTGCAGGCATGGGGAAAGCCAGATGAGCCTGGAAATTACCGGCTGATTATCGACTGCCTTTTGAATCTGCCGCTGCTGTATTGGGCCGGCGAGGTAACCGGAGACAGTAGTTACAGGGAAAAAGCGGAGGCCCATGTACATACGGCACTGAGCGTGCTGATCCGTCCTGACAGTTCCGCTTACCATACCTATTATTTTGACCCGGAGACAGGGGAACCGCTGAAGGGAGTCACACATCAGGGGTATTCCGCCGACTCCGCATGGGCCAGAGGGCAGGCCTGGGGCGTGTACGGCATCGCATTGAGCTATCGCTATACGGGAAATCCGGAGTATGTCAGGCTGTTTGAGGAGGTAACCGGGTATTTCCTGGATCATCTTCCCCACAGTCTCGTTCCATACTGGGATTTTATCTTCCAGGATGGCAGTATGGAACCCCGGGATTCCTCTGCGGCGGCGGTCGCGGCCTGCGGTATGCTGGAGATGGCGAAATATCTGCCGGAGGAGAAGGCCTCGTACTATACCGGAATTGCCAGCCGGTTGATGAAAGCGCTTTATGACACCTGCGCGGCGAAATCTGATTCAGAGTCGGATGGACTTCTTCTGCACGGAGTATATGGGAGAAAGACACCTTACAACGACTGTATTGACCATGGGATCGATGAGTGCAATCTCTGGGGGGATTATTATTATCTGGAAGGTCTGGTGAGATTAAAATATGACTGGAATCCATATTGGTAATGGGGGAAATAATATGGCAGAAGTATGCAGAGATCTCCTGAAGGAATGGTGCGAAGCCATGCATCGCCTTCAGATCAGGAATACGAATAACCCAAGGCTCGACGGCGGCCTTCTCTGCCCCGCGTGCGGGAAGATTCACGGGCGCTGCTTTGAGGCGATGTATCCCTTTTTATGTATGGCTGCGCTTGAGAGAGATGAAAAATGGGTGAAAGCCGCTGAGAGGCTTTTTATTTGGGCGGAAAATACGGTGTCACAGGAGGATGGCTCCTTTTTAAATGATATTGACTCCGGTTGGAAGGGCACGACGGTTTTTAATGTGATCCAGCTGGCGGACTGCCTGTTGTTTCATGAAGCGCTGCTGTCAGACGAAACGAGATCAGCCTGGAGACAGCGCCTGAAGCTGGCGGCAGAATTCCTGTACCGGTTTGATGAATTAAAGGATAATAATATTAATTATCCCATATCCAATGCGTTGGCCTTATATGAGTGCTGGCTGGTGCTGCACGAGGAACGCTATAAACGAAAAGCGGAAGAACTGGCTGAGCCGTCCGGGCTTCCATTTACCGAACATGATCTGCTGTATGGAGAGGGGGTGCCTCGTGAAAAGAGGAGTCCAAGAGGCTGCCGCCCCATCGATATCGGGTACAATGTTGAGGAGACGCTGCCGTCTCTGGCTCTGTACGGCCATCTGAGCGGAGACCGGAGAGCTCTGGAGGCTGCAGAAAGGGGACTGGCTGCGCATCTGCCGTTTTTGCTTGAAAATGGTGCCTGGGACAACAGTTTTGGGACAAGAAATTATAAATGGAGCTACTGGGGGAGCCGCACTTCAGATGGCTGTGCGCTGGGATACCTGCTTCTGGCAGATGACAACCCGGATTTTGTATTGGCGGCTATAAGAAATCTAAAGCTGCTGAAGGAATGTACCGTGGATGGATTGCTGGCGGGAGGTCCGCATTATAGGCTGGCCGGTCAGGCGCCGTGCGTTCATCATACGTTTACCCATGCAAATGTATTGGCTGGAATTCTGGATAGAAATTTAGTGCGGAAGGGAGCAGACGACCGGACAGAGCGGCGCCTGCCAAGACAGCGGACCGAGGGAATCCGGTATTACCCGGAGACGGAAAGCTGGACTGCAACAAAGGGATCCATGACAGCCACGGTGACAGCCTGTGACTGGGAGTATTTACCCGGAGGTCATGTCGGGGGCGGAACACTGTCTCTTCTTCACCATGAGAGACTGGGAACTCTGCTGTGTGCCGGGATGAGCCGGTATACTTTAAAGGAACCAAACAATATGCAGGTTCCCTGCCGGGTCAGACAGGAGTGTCTGGCAGTGAGAATTGAAGCCGAAAAGGACGGTATTGTGTACAGCAGTCTCTATGATGACGATGTCCGGGTATCGGTAGAAGGCGGACTGGTTACTGCCAGCGGAAAGCTGAGAGACGAAAAACACAGAACGTTGTCTGGCAGAGAACAGAGCTATTGTTTTACTTACCAGGTTTCAGGGAAAGAACTGCGCATTCGGGCGGAGTTTAATGACGGAACGCTGATCTGTCCATTGGTGAGCGGCGCCGATGAAGCGGTGTCAGTGGAAGAGAATGGAAAACGGGTAATAATATGTAAGAAGAACGGGCAGGTGCTGATGGAGTCAAACCGGGAGATGCGTTTACCGTACAATACAGAGCGTATCTTTAATCTTATACCCGGGCTGCAGGCGCTTCGGGTACAGATCAATCCGCAGGCAGGCTGGGCTGAGGTAGGAATAAGAGTTGAGAGTGGGGAAGAGGATGGATTATGATTTTGTTTTACTTCATATGGTTGTAAATCGGAATTGATTTATAAATGGAAATATTATCGTTAATTATAGTGATATTTACGGTACTTACATATCTGGATAATCACCAGAATAGAAAATGAGCTATCCTCTCAGCCCAGAGGATAGCCCGGTAACTTAAAATTACTGTTTGCTTGATCGGCAATCATCGGTTTTTTGTTAGCCTTTGATTACTTCTAGTTATATTATACACTGGGTACTTGTATTTTTCAAGTACCCTTAAAAAATAAATTACACATTTTAACAAAATAAGCGAGAATTCCCCCACTGACATGAAGTCAAGCCTCGCATCTATAAGATGCAGTCGCACTCTGTGAAATTATCGAGCGTGGATTGAAACACCCCCATCCCCTCCCAGGAATACCACAGCCTCAAACGCCCGAAGCTTCATATGCACCTCGCAGGCCGGAGCGTCTTCATAATTCCCAATCAGCCGGACCCCGTTTTCCGGAAGGCACGCTTTGGGAAGGTCAATGACAGCCGGATCTGAGAAAAAGTTAAGAATCACCAGGAGCATCTGCCCCTGATAGCGCCGTGTATAGGCATAAATGGACGGATGTTCTTCGCATACCGGATTGTAGTCGCCATAGACAACAACTTTATGATTTCTGCGGATACGGATCAGATCCTGATAGTAATGATAGATACTTTCATTGTCACGGATGGCCGCTTCCGCGTTTATCTCTGTGTAGTTTGGATTGACGGGGATCCATGGGACCGCGTCGGTGAATCCGGCATTCGGGGAGGCATCCCACTGCATTGGTGTCCGGGCGTTGTCGCGCCCTTTGGCGTAGATCGCTTCCATAACGTGTTCCGGATCCTCGTGAAATACCGTGACAGCCTCGGCATAATGGTTGAGCGTGTCGATGTCCTTGTACTGGCCGATAGAGCTGAACCGGATGTTGGTCATACCCAGCTCCTCGCCCTGGTAGATATAAGGAGTTCCCTGGAGCGTATGAAGGAAGGTAGCCAGCATCTTGGCGCTTTCCACGCGGTATTTTCCGTCGTCCCCAAAGCGGCTTACCATTCGTGCCTGATCATGGTTATTTAAGTACAGACTGTTCCAGCAGCCGTCCGCAAGGCTGGTCTGCCATTTCCCGAATACGGCCTTTAGTTCGGACAGCTTCCATTGACGGATCTGCCACTTGTCTTCACCGACCGCATCGAGATACATGTGCTCGAAGGTGAAGACCATGTTTAACTCATGGCGATCTTTGTGAGTATAGAGGCGCGCCTGGTCCGTGGTGACCGAGACCATCTCGCCGACGGTGATGAAATCCCGCTGGCTCAGGATGCGCCGGTTCATTTCCTGAAGGTATTCGTGGACGTGCGGGCCGTTGGCAAAGTAAGGTGTGGCCAGATAGGGGCCATCCTCAGGCATATCAGGAAGCTCCGCGGCCTTGGAGATGTAGTTGATTACATCCATGCGGAAGCCGTCAATTCCTTTATCCGTCCAGAACTGCATGATGCGGTACACCTCTTCCCGCACAGACGGATTATCCCAGTTCAGATCAGGCTGTTTCTTTGTGTACAGATGCAGGAAATACTGATCACCCTCCGGTTCCTTTTCCCATGCAGAAAATCCGAAATGACTGCACCAGTTGTTAGGCGGCAGACCGCCCGGTTTCCCATCCCGGAAGAAGTAATAATCCCGGTAGGGGCTGTTTTTGTCCTTTAACGCAGCCTGGAACCAGGGATGCTCGTCAGAGGTATGGTTGACGACCAGATCCATCATCAGCTTTAATCCTCTCTCGTGCATCGCCTTAAGCAGCCGGTCAAATTCCTCCATGGTGCCAAATTCTTCCATGATTTCGCAGTAGTCACTGATGTCATATCCGTTATCATCATTGGGAGAACGGTAGATTGGGGAAAGCCAGATCACGTTCACGCCCAGCTCTTTCAAATAATCCAGTTTCCGGATAATTCCTCCCAGGTCTCCGATTCCATCTCCATTGGAATCCATAAAGCTTCTCGGATAAATCTGATAGACAACCGCCTCTTTCCACCAAGTTTCTTTCATTGAAATCCCCTCCTTTTAACGCTATTGTAGCATGAGATAACCGATCCCACAAACGTTTTCATTCATATTTGGAAAAGAAGTAAATATTCTATATAAAATATTTGACTTTTACGTGTAATATTGCAATAATAGAATCATATTTGTACCACAAACGTTTTGGAAAAGTGAGGTATTTTATGGGAAAAATAGAATTGGGGGAATGGAGCGTGTCGGTATCCCGGTGGGATCGGTCGTGGCAGCCCCAGATGGAATCGCTGTTCTGCCAGGGAAACGGGTATCTGGGGGTACGCTGCGCGGTGGATGAGCCGGTTCCCGGGCAGAAACGCGATACGTTTATTGCAGGGACGTATGATTCCTGTTTTGGCGAGGTCTCTGAGCTTCCGAATCTTCCGGATGTGATGGGAAAGGAGATTACCATCGACGGGGAGCTGCTCCAGCTGAGCGGAAGAAATCATGAGGATTACTGTGCCGTGCTTCATCTGGATAACGGGCTGGCTGAGAGGCACTTTACATACAGAACGGAACAGGGAAAACAGGTGAAGGTAAAGATGGAGCGGTTTGTGTCGCTAAAGAACCGCCACCTGCTGATGCAGAGACTGTCTCTGATTTTGGAGGAACCGGCAAAGCTGGAGATCAGGACCGGAATCAACGGACAGGTGAGTAACAGCGGGGCCCAGCATTTTACGGAAGGTACGAGGCACTGCGTTCCGGGAGAGCGGGAGGAACTGTCGTTTCAGGCGTGGGATTCAGGGGTGCGCTTTGCCGCTGCCTGCGCTCCGAGGCTGACTGCAGGATCATACCGCGCTTCCATTGACATGGACCGGCGCAGGATTGGAACGCTCTACCATATTTCCGCGGAAAAAGGGGAGGAGATCGTGCTTGAAAATGCGGCCGCTTTTTATACCTCCAGAGATGCAGAGTATTGGGACGGCGAAAGCCCTTTTGCAGATACACCTTTCAAAGAGTCAGTGTGTGGGAAAAACAAGAGCCTTTCCATAGTGGATGATGCCAATGCACTGGCGGCCGAAGCCGCCAAAGCAGGATTCGAGCATTCGCTTAAAGAGAGCGGCGAGGCGTGGCAAAGGTACTGGGACTTACATGATATCCGGATTGACAGCGACGAGGTGTTTGATTCCTGTGCGGCCAGATTTGCCCTTTACCACCTGCGAATCATGACGCCAGTGCATGACGAGCGGATGAATATCGGTGCGAAGGGGCTGTCTGGGGAGGCCTATAAGTGCCATACGTTCTGGGATACGGAGATGTTCCTTTTCTCCTCCTGGCTGTACACAGAGCCGGAGGTGGCCAGACGGCTGCTGCGCTACCGCTATCTCACGCTGCCGAAGGCGAAGGAAAAGGCGGCGCAGTACGGATGTGAGGGGGCGCTGTTCCCATGGGAGAGCGCCTGGATTACAGACGGAGAGGTCACACCGTCAGAGGGAGCGCCCGACGTGGTGACGGGTAAGCCGATTCCCATCTATACCGGTACCCAGGAGATTCATGTCAATGCGGATATTGCGTATGCAGTCCATCGATATTTTGAAGCCACGGACGATACCGCATTTATGGAAGAATGCGGCTATGAGATGATACTGGAGACGGCGCTGTACTGGGCTTCCCGCGCGGAGTGGAACGAAGAGAGGAAACAGTACGAGATACACGGCGTGATCGGACCCGATGAATACAGTGAACACGTATCCAACAATGCCTATACGAATTATATGGCTTCATGGAATATCAATGAGGCGCTCCGCATCCTGGAAAGGCTCCTGCAGGCAGGTAAGACGGATCTTCTGGAAGCACTGGAGGAGAAGACGGGCGCTGTCTCCAGAGAAGTATGGATGAAGGACCGGGCGGAGAAGCTGGCGCTTCCAAAGCCGGATGGCAGGGGAATCATTCCGCAGGATGAGGCATTTTTAAATCTGCCGGAACTGGACCTGACGCCGTTTAAAAAGGGTGGGAGGAAGATTCTGGAAAGCTTTAATGTAGAACAGCTCTGCGGATATCAGGTCTTAAAGCAGGCAGATGTGGTAATGCTGCTGTCCTCGATGCCGGACCTGTTTCCGGAGGATATTATTCTTAAAAATTATCAATATTATGAAGCGCGTTGTGTTCACGATTCATCCTTAAGCTTTAATGTGCACAGCATGACGGCGGCCCGCCTCGGTATGACAGAGGAAAGCTTCCGGCTGTTCCGGAAGGCCGCCGGAGTGGATTTAAACGGCGGGCTGTCCTCCGCAGAGGGGATTCATGCGGCGGCAATGGGCGGAATCTGGCAGTGTATCGTTCTGGGGTTCGCCGGATTATCGGTAAAGGATGGGTGTCTTGCGATGGAACCCCATCTGCCGGAATCCTGGCGAAGTGTTTCATTTTCATTCGTCTGGAAAGGCGAAAGGTTTGAGATCACAGTGGATCATGAGGAGGTGCGGTATGGTAAAACTGGTGGATGTAGCAAAGGCCTGCGGCCTGTCGGTGTCACAGACGAGCCGGGCGCTTAACGGCAGACAGGACGTCAGCGAGGAGACGAAACGGCGCGTGAGCCAGACGGCGGCGGCCATGGGATATGTGAAAAATCTGACGGCACAGACGTTATCTGCTAAGAAGCCGATGCAGCTGGCTGTTGTCGTGACAGGGGTCAGCGAGCAGACGGAAAACTCTTCCTTTTTCTTTGGTATTATGCAGGGAGTGAATTCGTTTGCCAATCAGAACGGTTACGAGACCGTGGTATATATGATGGAGAACAGCCCGGAATGCTTCGAGACGTACTGCAGGCAGCGGGGGGCGGGAGGAATGATCCTGATGAATGCGGATTACGATGAACCGGCGGTTAAGAAGCTGGCTGAAGGGGATTTCCCCTGTGTCTTCATCGATATTCCGTATACAGGGGAGAGAAAGGGATGTGTCATCGTCAACAATGCCTATTATTCAAGACTTGCCGTGGAACACATGGTGAAACGCGGCCGGAAACGCATTGCCATGATAACCGGAAGCGGCCATTCCATCGTGGAAAAGGAGCGGGAAGAGGGATATAGGCAGGCACTTTGTCAGGCGGGGCTTACGGTCAGGCCGGAATGGATTGTGAAGGGCGATTTCCGCTACGACATGGCTCATGAACAGGCGATCCGGCTTATGGAGAAGGAGCCGAGGATCGACGGATTCTTCTGCGCCAGCGATTTGATGGCCCTGGGAGTCATCAACGCACTGCGGGGGCAGCACATAAAGATTCCGAAACAGATCTCCGTATTTGGATTTGATGGACTCTTAAGCAGCGAATACGCCAGACCAAAGCTGTCAACCATCCGCCAGAACCAGAAATACAAGGGATTTCTGGCGGCCAGGATGCTGACAGATATTCTGGGGAATGAAGCGTATGAGCCGACCGTGATCGTGCCCTGCGAGGTATGCCTCCGGGAATCCGTATAGAGAGGTGGGGGGATGAACTGGTATAAACATATTCCGCTTCAAAGAAAGATTCTGGCGGCCTGTCTCGTCGTAATTCTGGTTCCATTAACAATCCTGGTCAGTCTTGTGCTGAGAAGAAGCATGGAGGAGGAGATTGACAGAAGCATCGTGAACATGACGCAGGCAAATGAGATGATTGATGACCGGCTGGAGACCATTGTGAACCATTTGAAGACCACTTCAGCCATGTATCTGGTCTATCCGGACATTATCCAGTATGTGAAAAATGATTTCAACATGGACCGGCCGGAATACATCACCACTCTGCGGGAGCTGAGAAAAAATGTGATGTCGGCGAAAATCAATCCCTACGTCTCCAGCATTACTTATCTGTCCAACAAGAATAACGCCTACAGCGGCGCCGGATATAATGAGAATTACATGAGCCGGATCGAAGGCTTTGCCGAGACCATGAAGGCGGAAAAGATTAAAAATATGCTGTCATCGGTCTACGAGACCGTGATCAACCAGCAGAGTGTCAGGACGATTACCTACGGGTTCTCCCTGGTGGATACCTATACGTTTGAACAGGTGGGGTACGCCTTTATCAACCTGGATTTAAAGCAGTTCGGGCAGAGCTTTATGGTCTTTACCGAGGATGGAAGCATGGATAGCCTGGCGGTACAGGGAGATTACGTAATCTATCAGGGACAGCGGGTGACGGATGCCATGGCTTCCCATGTGAAGCAGGCGCTTCTTGAGAGGAAGGAGAGCTTTGCCGCCAATAAAAATCAGGTGATGAATTTGAGCTTTTCCGGGGAAGACTGGCGTATGGTGGCGACTTATAATGAAGCGCTGGACTTAACCATCGTCAGCATGGCTGCGGGGCGGGTGCTGAAGCTTCATATGATGCAGGGAATGGCCTCCTATGTGATCATTGTTGTGATTATGACCGCGGTATTCATCGGCGTCAGCATCCTGCTGAGTGTGAAGCTGACACGGCCGATCCGCGTACTGGAGGAAGGCATGCATCAGGTGGAAAATGGGAAACTGGTTCCCATCACACAGGAGCTGAACCGCCAGGATGATTTAGGCCGGCTGATTCTTGGGTTTAATAACATGACTGCCAGGCTGAAGGAGAGCATTTTAAGGGAGTATGAATCGAAGAATCTACAGAAAAAGGCGCAGATCATGATGCTGGAGAGCCAGATCAATCCCCATTTTCTGTATAATACGTTAAATGTCATCAATTCTATCGCCATCCTGGAGGACGTGCCGGAGATATCGGAGCTGGCGACCGGGCTGGGAGATATGTTCCGTTATAACATCAGCGGAGGAAGTCTGGTCACGGTGATGGATGAGATCACGCAGATCGAGCGGTATGCCAATATTCAGAAGCTGTGCATGGCGGGGCGGATCGAGACCGTATTTGATGTTCCCGAGGAGGTCAGAGGGAAAAAGATTCTCAAATTTTTGCTTCAGCCGCTGGTTGAGAACTGTTTTGAACACGGATTTTCTCAGGATAAGAGAGATGGACGGATCGGGATCAGGGCTTCCTCGGAGGAAGGCGTCGTAACGCTGACTGTGGAGGACAACGGCGCCGGGATGTCGGAAGCTCGTCTTAAACAGCTGACGGAAAAATGCCGGGAGCAGGGATCGCTGTGTCTGGAAAAAGAGGAGACGGATTCCATCGGTCTGCTGAATGTGAATTTCCGTCTGAAGAATTATTATGGAGAAGAGTACGGTTTGATCCTGGAGAGTGAGGTAGGCAGGGGAACAAAGATCACCATCAGGATCCCTGAGAGTGAGAAAAAGTCATAGGAAGCGGGGGAAGTCATGAAGTTTGCAGTTGCGGATGATGTTCTTTTGGCCAGAAAGGCTGTAGAAAAATTAATACTGGAATGGGACAGGGACAGCACCATATGCTGCTCCTGTGACAATGGCGATGAGGTTTTGAAGGTGCTGGAGGAGCAAAACATGGATGTGCTGGTGGCGGATATCCGGATGCCAGGACTGAACGGAATCGCCTTATCCGAGGTGGTGCGCCAGCGTTTTCCTTCGGTGGATGTGGTTTTGGTGAGCGGATACGCCACGTTTGATTACGCCAGAGCCGCCCTTCATAACGGGGTGCGGGATTATCTGCTGAAACCGCTCAAGAGAGAGGATCTGTTTCACACCCTGGATACTATAAAGAAGGCGCGCACAGAGGAGAAGCGGCAGGAGGATCTGCTCCGTGACGTACAGAAACGCGCAGGAAGTTTTCTCCTGCTCCGGTATTTATCGGGGGAGGAGCGTCCCGAGGATGTACTGCCCGAGGAGATGACAGGACTGAAAAACGGGTGTTTCTTTGCGGCTCAGATCATGGTGGATGGAATGGGATTTGAGGAACTGTCGATACGGCTGCGGGATCTGTCCTTTGGCCGGGACCTGATATTTGAGGATATCCTGCATTCCGGAGCGGGAGTCATCGTCTCCTGCGGGGAAGAACGTGCTATGGCAGTGTTTGATAAGAAGCTCCGGGCATTAAATACGCTGGCGGAACAGGGAAAGAAGGATGGCCGTCAGGCCGCAGTCGGAGTCAGCCTGCTTCTCACGGGACCGGATTCCATAAGGGAGGCATACTCCCAGGCGAGAAGGGCCTGCTGTCTGCGGCTCCAGGATCCGGAACGGGGATTATACCTTTTCGATCATGACAGGGGAAAGGAGCTGCTCTCAAAGGAAGACTTACATTTAATTCGAAACCATTTGAATGCCAGGCGGGTGAAGGAGGCAAAAGAGTTCTGCTTCAAGAAACTGGTACAGCAGGAGAAGACGACGGTCCTGCAGCTGGAGCAGGCATACCAGGCGCTGCTGGGCATCTGTTTTACCATGGATACGGAAACGATTTACCGGCCTCTCTGGGATTTTGAGGACATGGGCGGGCTTCTGGACTATATCTGCAGCATGGCGTGCTGCATCGAAGAGGCGGACCGGTCCATAAATGAAGGAGACATTATTGACGAAATCCAGGCATTCCTGGAAGAAAATTATTACTGTGAGATCTCTTTAAATGAGCTGGCGGCGACGAAGTATTTCATGAATCCCAACTATCTGAGCCGTCTCTTCAAGGCGCGGACCGGAATGGGATTTTCCAAGTACCTGCTTGGCCTGCGTATGAAAAAGGCGGAAGAACTCCTGGAAAGCGGGGATATGAATATCAATGAGGTGGCGCTTATGGTGGGATACACCAGCCCTTCCTATTTCATTCAGAATTTTAAGAAATATTTCGGCCGGACTCCGGGAACACAGAGAAACAGGCCTGAATCACGCTAATGTAAAAATACAATAAAAGACGTGTAATATAAATGTAAAATTAATGCATAATAACGGAAAAGTAACATAATTGATATCTGCTGATGTCAGTTTTGCAATATGATTGAAAAAAATAAACGCTATAATATGGGTATAAGATACAAGTGACTTATACCCATATTTTTCGCATTGTAAGGAGGATATCTATGAAAAAAGTATTGAGTGTAGCAATGGCGGCAGTAATGGTAGTGTCTATGGCCGGATGCGGTTCGTCCAACAAACCGGCAGAGACCACGGCGGCGCCGGCCGCGTCCACGGAGAAGGCGGAGGAGACGACGGCAGCCGAGACGAAGGAGGCCGCATCAACAGGAGAAGTGACAACCATTGAGTTCTTCCAGATGAAGGACGAGGGAACCGATTATTACACGGCGCTGATCAAGGAATTCGAGGCTCAGAACCCGGATATCAAGATCGAGTACACCAACGTTCCGGATGCGGAGACCGTCCTGATGACGAGAATGGCTTCCGACCAGGTTCCGGACGTATTTACCCATTTCCCGCTGGACGCTTCCTTCCGGGAGCAGGTAAAGGCCGGATATATGATGGATTTAACCGGAGAAAAGATGCTTGATAATGTGGCGGATGATATTCTGGATATCAGCCTCATCGACAGCAAATCGTATTCGATCCCGGTATCCTTAAACATGCTGGGCGTTTACTACAACAAAGATTTATTTGATAAAGCCGGTGTTGAGATTCCGGCAACCATTGAAGACTTATACAAGGTCTGCGATACGTTAAAAGCAGCCGATATCACACCGTTTACATTCCCGGATAAGGATGTATGGACGGTTCGCCAGTTCTGTGACCGCGCCAGCGTAACCATGCTGGAAGATCCGGTAGGACTGTTTGAAGACATTGCAGCAGGAGGGACGACAGCTGCCGACTCCAAGGAGCTCCGCCAGATGGGCGAGACCATTGTGAAGCTTCGCCAGTATGGCCAGGAAGATAACCTGGGAACCGGCCAGGAGCAGGCCATCGCAGATTTTGCAAACGGTAAGGCAGCCATGTTCTTCTCCGGAACCTTCGCATACCCGGAGATCGTAAAGAGCAACCCGGATCTTCAGTTTGCCATGTTCCGTTACCCATCCTTCAATGGAAGCAGCATTGACCGTCTGGGCGTCAACATTGATACGGCATTCAGTATTTCCGCAGCAACAAAGTATCCGGAAGCGGCAAAACGTTTCGTAGAGTACTGCACCAGCCCTGAAAATGCACAGCAGTTCTCCGATTACGATGGAACTCCGTCGGCAATCAAGGGCGTCAACTTTAATAAGACCGAGTTTGAATCCATGTTTAAGGATTATGTCCAGACTGGTAAGACCATGAGCGTTCCGTCCAACAGCTGGCCGCCGTCATTCGGTGGAGAGTACGGCAATATCTGCCAGGAACTGATCGATACCAAGGATGTAGACCAGTGGCTTGACAACTTAAATCAGTTAATTATGGATACCTATAACAACTAAGGTTTTACGAGAGGGTGAGATTCTTGCCAGGACGCATTTAAGTCCGGCGGCGCTAGTGCCTCCCGGCGTAAATACGCCGGTAGGCACTAGTTTCACCCTCTTTCTAATTAGAAGAGAATCGTTCAGAAAGGGTGATGGACCGTGAAAAACAAACCAAAACGGCCGAAGGCGGGACGCGCCGCTTATATGGCATTTACACTGCCGGCAATTATTCTATATACGGTCTTTTTCGTATTTTCCGTAATCTACGGAATTTACTACAGTTTTACGAACTGGAACGGATATGCAAAGGAGTATAAATTTGTCGGTGTCAACAACTATGCAAGGCTGTTTTCAGACCGTGTCTTCAAACGTGCGCTGGTCTTCACCGTAGAATACAGTGCAATTCTTGTGGTGGGAGTCATCACCATCGCGCTGATTCTGGCGGTTATCCTGTGTTCGAAGATTAAACAGCAGACTTTTTTCCGGGCCGCTTTCTTTTTCCCGGCAACGCTGAGCCTCGTTACCATAGGCCTTGTTTTCAATGAAATCTATTACCGGGTGATCCCGCTGATCGGAAAGAGTTTAAATATTGATTTTCTGAGTAAAAATATTTTGTCCAGTTCATCTACTGCCATGTGGGGCATCCTGATCGTCCATATCTGGAGGAGTGTGTCGATCCCCATGGTGCTGCTGATCGCCGGGATGCAGAATATCTCCGGAGACTTATACGAAGCGGCCGCCATCGATGGGGCCAATGGAGTGCAGCGTTTCTTCCGCATCACGCTTCCGCTTCTGATGCCGGTCTTAAGCGTCTGTATCATCCTGGTGACAAAAGAAGGACTGACGGTCTTCGACTATATTACGGTCATGACCAGCGGCGGACCTGCGGGTTCTACCCAGTCCATTGCGTTCTTAATCTATGAAAATGCCTTTATGAACCAGAAATTCAGCTATGCGATCACCCAGTCTGTCGTCATCTTTGTGCTGGTGTGTGTCGTGTCGTATTTCCAGTTCAGGACGACGAGGAAGGAGGACTGACCATGAATGTAAAAAAGGAAAAGCAGCTGCAGCCGGTCCGTATCCTCAAATATCTGTTTTTGATCTCGGGCTGTCTGGTGATTGCCGCGCCCTTGTATGTGACAATTATTACTGCATTTAAGACGAGAGAGGAATCGACGGTCAATTTTTTCTCCTTTCCCAGCCAGTTTTATCTGGGGAATTTTCGGGAAATTATTGAAAAACAGAACTATTTCCGCTATTTAGGAAATACCGTTATTATTACGGTCTGTTCCCTGATCCTAATGGCACTTGTCATTCCCTCGCTGTCTTACGCACTTTCCCGGAACATGAGACGGTCCAAATTCTACCGTTTCTCTTACATCTATCTGGTCATCGGTCTCTTCGTACCCTTCCAGGTAGTTATGATTCCGTTAGTGAAGATCGCCAGTTCCTTTCATATGTCCAATATCTGGGGGCTGATTGTATTAAATCTGGTGTTTGCGCTGCGCGACGGCGTGTTCCTCTTTGTGGCGTATATGGACAGTGTGCCCCGGGAGCTGGAGGAGAGTGCGTTTATCGACGGGGCCGGAGTGGTTCAGACGTATATCCAGATCGTATTCCCTCTGGTAAAACCCATGACTGCTACGATTATGATTCTGAACGGGCTTTCCGTTTGGAACGACTTTATGCTTCCGCTGCTCCTGTTAAACAAATCCAAGGACAGCTGGACGCTGCAGCTGTTCCAGTATAATTTTAAGACGACGTATTCCTTTGACTATAATCTGGCCTTCGCATCATTTCTGCTGTCCATGCTGCCGGTGATGGTGGTCTATGTATTTGCTCAGAAATACATTATTCAGGGCCTGACCACAGGCGCGGTCAAAGGCTGAGTGCGAAAGGAGATTAATATGGAAATTAAATATCTGGGCACGGCCGCCGCAGAAGGATGGCCGGCCGTGTTCTGTACCTGTGAGGCGTGTAAGAGGGCGAGGGCGCTGGGAGGAAAGAATATCAGGACCCGCTCCCAGGCCATTGTGGATAATACGGTTCTCATCGATCTTCCGCCCGATACGTATCTCCATGTCCTGCGGGAGGGAATGACGATTGACAAGGTTGAATCGGTGTTGATTACCCATTCTCATCAGGATCATTTTTATCCCATGGAGCTGCTGATGCGCGGCGAGCCATACGCGCACCAGCCCGGAGCGCCGGTTCTCACGGTCTATGGAAATGATAAGGTGGAAGCGGCATACCGGATGGCCATGGAGATGAACGACAGCCCTACACTTCATGCACAGCTGGATTTTAAGCGGGTAAGGCCCCTCGAACCGGTAACACTGCCTTCCGGATACGTGGTGACGCCGCTGGCGGCCAACCATGCAAAGGATGAAAACTGCCTCGTATACCTGCTGGAAAAGGACGGAAAATGTCTCTTCTATGGCCATGATTCGGGAAGCTACCCGGAAGAGACATGGGATTATTTAAGAGGGAAAATGATCAGCCTTGTCAGCTTCGACTGTACCAATGTGGAGGCGCCCGACGGAAATTATCACATGGGGCTGCCTGACAACCGGAAAGCAAAAGCACGCATGATTCGTGAGGGATGCGCCGGAGAGAACACGGTGTTTGTGATCAATCATTTCTCTCACAATGGAAAACTGATGCACGAAGAGATCGTGGACTGTGTCCGCGAGGACGGATTCGTGGTGGCATATGATGGTATGACGGTGGAATTCTGATCATGGAAATGGGGGAACGTTTAAGGAGAAAGCAGAAGGAAGTGTTTCTGTTCTGCTGGACCGGTTATTTCCTGACGTATTTCGGGCGGCTGAATCTATCCGTGGCCATGAACGCCATGGCGCTGGAATTTGCCAGCGGCGCCGCGGTGATCGGCCTGACCGGGAGCGTGTTTTTCTGGGTCTATGCGGTGGGAAAGCTGGTCAACGGTTATGCGGGGGATTATCTGGACAACAGGCATCAGGTGTTTTTTGGGCTGATGGTGTCGGGCGCTGCGAATGTGGCTATCGGATTCGTCCACAACATATGGATCATCATCCTTTTATGGGCGGTGAACGGATTCGCGCAGAGCGCTATCTGGTGCAATATGATCAGTCTGATTGCCCACTGGTTTTACGAGGAACAGCACGCGGGAGCTGCGGTGTGGCTGTCCACCTCCATGGTGGGAGGAACGCTGGCCGGCTGGGGGATCTGTGGCTTTATTATCCGGGCGGCATCCTGGAAGTGGGTATTTTTAATACCTGGCTTCGCCCTGATTCTGTTTGCGCTGCTGTGGAAGACGTATGTAAAAAATACGGCAGTGGAAGCCGGATTTACGGATTTTCAGAGCGTTCGGGTGATGAAACCGTCAGCGGCATTTCTGGAACATACGGACTCCTCTTCGGGCATCGGAAACCGGCTTGGGAAGTTTATTCTGGCTTCCGGCCTGATCTGGATTATACTCGCCTGCCTGGCGCAGGGGGTGATCAAGGACGGAATCGGCCTGTGGGGACCGACCATGATACAGGATATCTATGGCGTGGACGCCGGTACGGCCTCGTTCCTGCTGTTGTTTATACCGGTGATGAATTTTATGGGCATCACCCTGGTGGGAATGATTCAGAGAAAACGGCTTCTGAAGGAAGAGACGCTGGTGGTGATTATGATGGTCCTATCGGTATTTATCCTGGCCGGGCTTCGCGTCTTTATGGGAAAATCGCTGGCTGCCGGGGTACTTTTATTAGGCGGCGTCAGCGCCGTGATGTACGGTGTAAATACGATTCTGCTGGGAGTATTTCCGCTTCGCTTCGCAAGGGCCAACCGGGCCAGCTTCGTATCGGGGCTGCTGGATTTCTGCTCCTATGTGGCCGCCGGTCTGTCCTCCGTGTTTTCCGGGCTGGTTATCCAGCTGGGACTGGGGTGGAACAGCGTGTTTTTGGTGTGGCTGGTGCTAACGGTGATGGGCGTTGGGGCGTTGGGGGTGTTTGGGTGGAAGTACAATAGAAGACAATTACAGTGAATGGCGCTTCTCTGCAAAAGCAGGGGGCGCCGTTTTAGGCAGTAATACAAAATTCTTGTATAAAATGTCCATTTTTTTTCACGAAATACTTTACAATCTGTATAAATGATGGTAAGATACAAATGTGTAAACGATTACACACTATAATACTAAACAACTACTTGCCTTTTACAAAATCCACTGATTATAAAGGATTACATAATTCACATATTTTTAAATAACCATAATTTTTTTTGTAAACATATGTAAACGATTACACATTGCTGCATCATGGCCGCATAGTGCGGCCGCAGGAGAAATGGAGTGCAAAATGAGTCTTACGATTAAGGATATTGCTGAAAAAGCAGGTGTATCCGTGGCTACGGTGTCGAGAGTGATCAACGGGTCCGGCTACGTGAGCGAAAAGAACAAGAAAAATATTGAGGAAATTATCCGGGAATCGAATTACTGTCCGAATGCGGCGGCGAGAAGCCTGATTACCCAGGCCTCTGATATGATCGGCCTGGTGATGCCGGAGCGGGTTAATCCATTCTTCGTGAAGGTATACGACGGTGTGACCCGAAAGGCGGATGAGGAGAATATAACGGTTCTTTTTTATAAAACGGACGACGATGAGAAGAAGCAGGGGGAGATCTTAAAGCAGCTGAAGGCTCAGAGTGTAAAGGGTATTCTGATCACCCCGAGTCTCTATCAGACCTCCGCCACCAGAAAGATGCTGGAAGCAGTGGAACGGGCCGGGATTCCCGTGGTCCTCATCGACCGTGATACGGAGGGCGGGGATTTCGACGCGGTATTTATTGACAATAAGGGGGCTATTTATAAGGCCACAGAACAGCTGATCCAGGCAGGACATACGCAGATTGCGGCCGTCACCAGCCCTGATTTTTCCAGAGTGGGCGCGAGAAGGCAGGACGGTTTCCTGGAGTGCATGAAGAAGCATGGGCTGGAGGTCTGTCCGGACTGGGTGATCGAGGGAGAACTGAGCGTTGAGAGCGGATATGATGCCTGTAAGCGCCTGATGGAGATGGAGAACAGTCCCACGGCAATTGTGGCATTTTCCAGTTCGGAGCTGATCGGATGTGTGAAATACTTAAACGAAGCAGGATACCGGATCGGCAGGGATGTCTGTCTCTTTGGATTTGATGATATCGGTACATTCCCGGATTTCGGACTTCAGCTGTCTACCATCGAACGGCCCATGAGGGAGATGGGGGAGCTGGCGTTTGAACTGTTGTGGGAACGGATTCATAACGGCGGAAAGAACAAAAGAAGCCGTGAGATCCTCCTTCCGACCAATATAAAGCCTGCTGAGAAATAAACGGTAGCTGTGCACGGACAACGGAGGCGATCCGTGGGCAGTGAACCATTATTAAATCTATATTTACATCACTTAAAGGGGGAAAGCAGCAATGAAACATGACAACAGCTACAGCTACAAACCACAGTACGATCCATTTGAGAATGTTATGACGAGGAACGGACTGCACGCAGATGAGGTGATTTCCGCACTGCAGAAAAGCATCCGCCATGCGGACGAGGACACCGCGATCCGGTGCGGATACGAGATGTATGTTACCAGTATGGAGCTGGAGAACTATCTTTGGAGACGTCTTTCCGTCATCAGCGTGGAAGACATCGGATTCGGGGAGCCGACCGCGCCCATTCTAATCCAGACATTGAAAACCATGAGAGAGGAGTTTCCGTACTCTTTAAGCGGCAGCAGGGCACTGTTCCTGTTCCAGGCGATTCGTTATCTGTGTAAATGCCGGAAAGAGCGCTCCAGCGATACGATTAAGACGATCGTAATCGAGGAATACAAGCGAGGGGAGTACGCAAAGCTTCCGACAGAGTATGATATCTATGACTGGCATACGAAAAAGGGAAGAGAGGGCGGAAGAACGTATCTGGATTTCCTGGAGCATTTTACAGATGTTACGCCATTTATGGATCAGTACGATCCGGAACTGAAGGAGATCTTAAAGCAGTATACCAGGGAGAACATCGAACTGGGTGAGGAGTAAACAGGGGAACCGGTAAAAACAAAAGGAGAAGAACAGGGAGGTTACAGAATGAGTAAACTAAGACGCATTGCAGCATTGGGGCTTACGGCGGTACTGCTCGGGGGTTGTGTACCACAGAAGGTGGCTGCGCCGGAGAAGGCAGAGGAGACAAAGGCAGAAGAGGCAAAGACAGAAGAAAGCCAGGCAAAGAACGAGGCAAAAAACGAGGGGACGAATGAGACGGCGGCGGAAGCAGAGACGGCCGCAGCCATCGCGACGGAGATTACGGGTCCGGTGGAGATAACCATATGGCATCAGTATTCTGATCAGTATGAGGTGTGGTTTCAGAAGGTAGCGGACGAATTCCACGCGAAAAATCCTGATATTACGGTTAAGCTTCAATATCAGCCCGCAGACCAGTACGAAGCAAAGGTTATGGCGGCGGCAAAAGCCGACGATCTGCCCAGCATGGTTCACTCTGCGGCAGCCAATATGACCAGCTATATTAATGAGGGCGCGCTGGTGAATATGGACGATTACATTTATGATTCGACGGTGGGGTATGAGAACTTTGATGAAGATATCAACTCAGGGCTGAATCAGATGTATGTGCCGTGGGGGAATAAGCGCTACGCCATGCCTCTGTTCCTGGGCGGCAATGTCTTTTTCTATAATAAGACCATGTTTGAAGAACTTGGCATAGAACCGCCGAAGACCTGGTCCGAGGTGGAGGCCGTGGCCACGGCTGTCAGCGACAAGATAGGAAAGCCTGGCTTCGGATTCCAGATTATGGTGGACGGTTACATGGAGGTTCTGACTCAGGCCGGCGGAGAAGTGATTGATCTGGAGAATAAAACCATTGGTTTCGATTCTGAGACTGCCAGAGAGAAGATTACCTGGTACAAAGATCTGATCGATAAGAAGGTTGCCCGTCTGGTGGGAGACGACAAACACTTTACCAATCCTTTTGCCAACGGCGATGTCGGATGCTACGTTGCATTATCCGGGAACTACGGATATCTTGCCACTGCGGTCGGAGACAAGTTTGAACTGGGAGCGGCGCCGCTTCCTCAGGAGGGACCCAAGAAGTTTGTCAGCCTTTCCGAGCCGGTATTTGCCATTGCGAAGACCAATCCGGAAGAGGAACTGGCCAGCTGGATGTTCTTAAAATACTTACTGAGCCCGGAAGTCAATGCGGAGTGCGGAACGGTATTTGGCGCCCTTCCGGCATCTACTGCGGCCATGAACGAGAGCGTATACCAGGATTTCTTAAAAGTAAATCCGGTGGCGGCTGCGGTCTACGAGCAGAGAGATTCCTACGGATATATGCCGACCATAGCGGGATGGTATGAGCTTCGCACGAGTCTGGATAAGGCGCTGGAAGAGATTATGCTGGATATAAGCGACATGGATACGGCACTTGCAGAGGCCAGGAAGTCGGCAGAAGCAGCAATCCGCAAATAGTCCAATCAGGTGAAAAGGTGAGCCATGGAGATTAAATTACAGAATATCAGAAAGAGATTTGGGGAAACGGTAGCCCTTGATGATTTATCTTTGGAATTTTGCGATGGGAAACTGACCACGCTTTTGGGGCCAAGCGGATGCGGAAAGAGTACCCTGCTTAATTTAATATCGGGAATTCTGCCGCCTACTTCGGGATCGATTTATTTCGGAGACAGGGATGTGACATCTCTGTCTCCGGATAAGAGAAATATCGGCCTGGTATTTCAGAATTATGCGCTGTATCCCCACATGACGGTGGGGGAGAATATCGCATTTTCGCTGGAGATCAAAAAGGTTTCAAAAAAAGAACGGATGGAGCGGGCAGCGGAGTTTGCCAAACTGCTTCGGATTGAAGATTACTTTACCCGAAAGCCATCCCAGCTTTCGGGAGGACAGCAGCAGCGTGTGGCTATAGCAAGAGCCCTGGCAAAGGAACCGGAGATTCTGCTTCTCGATGAGCCGTTGTCCAATTTAGACGCCAGGCTCCGCCTGGAAATGCGGGAGGAAATCCGGCGGCTTCAACTGGAGACGGGGATCACCACCATTTTCGTGACCCACGACCAGGAGGAAGCACTCAGCATATCAGATCATATTCTGCTCCTGAAAAAGGGGCGGATCCAGCAGTACGGGCTGCCTCAGGAGCTGTACGATGAACCGTGCAATCCGTTTGTGGCGGACTTCCTGGGCAATCCGCCGATTAATCTATACGAGGGCATAGTCGATGGGAACCGTGTAATATTGCAGGGGGACAATACGGGATTTCTCATTGCCGGGATGAAAGGCATCGAAAGAGGAAGAAGGGTGAAGCTGGGAATCCGGAGCGAGGCGTTTGAGGCAGCGGCGGAGGGAGTCTATGAGACGCCTGCAACCGTAAGAAACGTATTTTTAAATGGCAAGGAAACCCTGTATCTTCTGGAAATTGGGGGAAAAGAATTCAGAAGTACGCTGGAAAGCGGACAGACCTATGAAATTGGAGGGAAGATATCGGTTCGTTTGAAAAAGAAGGGGGTTCACATCTATGATTCTGAGACAGAGGAAAAGATCGGTTAAGGTAAAAAGTGATGAAAAAGTCACGGTAAGGACATTTACGGAACCCTTCATCTATCTGCTCCCATTTATTCTTGTAGTGAGTGTGTTCATGGTCTTTCCGATTATCACGGTCTTTCTGAATGCATTTCTGGAGAACTATGATTATCTGGCCAACACCTACACCGGCATGGGAATGGGGAATTTCGCAGCGCTTTTCTCGGATAAGGAGTTTTTGCTGTCACTGAAAAATACATTCCTTTACGTGGCATTTGTCGTACCGCTTTCCACAGTCATTGCACTGACGGTAGCCATTCTCTTAAACCAGAAGCTGAAGGGAAGCTCGTTCTTCCAGTTCGTATATTTTCTGCCGATGGTCACGGCGACCATTGCCGTTGGAATCGTATGGAAATGGATGTATCACTACGATTACGGCATTATCAATTACGTGCTTGGAGTGATCGGGATCGAGCCGGTCAAATGGATGGAGAATCCCAGAATGGCGCTGGCGGCCCTGATTATCTATGGAATCTGGACGAAGCTGCCATTTACTATTATCCTGTTCCTGTCCGGTCTCCAGACCATCGGTGAACAGTATTATACGGCGGCAAAAGTGGATGGGGCGAAACCGGCAAAGATTCTGTTCCGCATAACGCTTCCGCTCTTATCGCCCACGATCGCGCTGGTTCTGATTATCAATATTATCAATACCTCGAAGGTGTTTAATGAAGTATTTGCGCTGTTCAATGGAAAACCGGGGCCGGGATACTCCCTTTATACCGTGGTGTTCTACATATATGAGAACTTTTATCATAAGATGAACGTTTCCATTGCCTGCGCGGCCGCACTGGTATTGTTTTTGATCGTGTTTATCATGACCATGCTGCAGATGACGATTCAGAAAAAATGGGTCAGCAGGTAAAAAGGAGAATTGAGATGAAAAATAGACATCTGGCTGTAAAGATCATTTCCTACGTAATCCTGTCGGCCGGCGCGGTGATGATGGTTCTGCCGTTTTACTGGATGATCATTACTGCGTTTAAAACGCCGGAGCAGGTGACGCAGATGCCTCCGATCTGGTGGCCGCCGTCATTTTTGCTGGATAATTTCAAGTATGTGCTGAGTTCCGGGGAGTTCGCAAGGTATATTATAAACTCGCTGTTCGTCACGGTCTCATCGGTGATCCTGACGACCACGGTCAGCATACTGACTGCCTTTGCATTTTCGAGGCTTAAGTTTCCCGGGAGAGACATTATTTTTTCCCTGTTCCTGGGATTTATGATGGTTCCGTTTGAGCTTCTTGCCATTACCAATTACGTTACCATCGTGAAGCTTCATCAGATTGATACGTATAAGGCGCTGATCGTACCGTATACAGCCAACATACTCTATATCTTTATATTAAGAAACTTCTTTCTGGAGATTCCCGGCTCGCTTTACAACGCGGCGCGGGTGGATGGGGCATCCAACTGGAAATTTCTCTGGAGAATCATGGTTCCAATCGCCAAGCCGGCGATCATCACTATCATTCTTCTCAACAGCATTGACAGCTGGAACTCATTCTTATGGCCCATGCTGGTGACGAATGAGTCAAGGATGAGGACCGTGACCGTGGGACTGACTTCATTTGTGCAGTCCGCAGGAATCCGCTATGAGAGGCTGATGGCGGCAGCGTTTATTGTAGTAATCCCCATGGTGGTACTGTTTTTCTTTGCGAGAAAATACATTGTCACCGCGGTGGCACAGGGGGGAATCAAAGGATAGAAATGGAGGACAACATGAATATTGCAGAAAAGATTGATCACACCATACTGCGCGCCGACGCGAGAGAAGAAGAGGTAAAAAGATACTGCCGGGAAGCGGTTCAATACCATTTCGCATCGGTATGCGTCAATACATGCCACGTTCCGCTGGTGGCTGAACTTCTGAAGGGAAGCGGCGTAAAGGTATGCTGTGTCGTGGGCTTTCCTCTGGGGGCCATGAGCACCCGCGCCAAGGCATACGAGGCACAGGCAGCCGTGGAAGACGGGGCGGAAGAGGTTGACATGGTCATCAATATTGGCGCCGTAAAAGATGGAAATTACGACCGCGTGGAGGAGGATATCCGTGCAGTCGTGGCAGCCAGCGGCGGCGCGGTGGTGAAAGTCATACTGGAAACCTGCCTGCTGACCAGAGAGGAGATCGTGGAAACCTGCCGCCGTTCTGTGAAGGCAGGGGCTGGATTTGTAAAAACATCAACCGGATTTTCGACTGGAGGCGCCACGGAAGAGGCGGTTCGTCTGATGAGAGAGACGGTGGGAGATTCAGCAAAGGTGAAGGCCAGCGGTGGCATCCGTACCTGTGAGCAGGCGAAGGCCATGATAGAAGCCGGAGCCGACAGAATCGGTGCAGGAAACGGAGTTATACTGCTGGAGGAGTGATTGGTTCGGGGAACCAGGAGGTTGTATATGGGAAGAAGAACACTGGTTTTTGGAAGCTTTGTCGTGGATCTCATGGCCCGTGCGCCGCATCTGCCTGTTCCGGGAGAAACGGTTAAGGGGAATGGTTTTAAAATGGGCCCTGGGGGGAAGGGCTTTAACCAGGCTGTGGCCGCCTTTAAAGCGGGCGCAAAAGTCACGCTGGCGACCAAGCTGGGTACGGATTCATTTTCCGATATTGCACTAAATACAATGGAAAAACTGGGCATGGAGACCGGGCGGGTCTTCCGGACCGACCGGGAGGACACGGGCTGTGCGCTGATTCTGGTGGGAGAAGACAGCAGTCAGAATGAGATTGTGGTGGTGCCAGGAGCGGGGCTTTCCATAACGGAGCAGGAAGTGGACTCCTTAAAAGAAGTGATCCAGGACTGTGAATATGTGCTGATGCAGCTGGAGACGAATCTGGATGCGGTGGAGCGGGTTGCGGAATACGCGGCAGAGAGCGGGACCAGAGTGATCTTAAACCCGGCTCCTGCGGCAGACCTGCCGGAGGGGCTGTGGAAACGGATCGATGTGATCACGCCCAACGAGGTGGAGGCAGAGTATTACACCGGGATTCCTGTCTGTTCGGATGCGGACGCAGCGAGGGCGGCGGACTGGTTTCATGAACGCGGAATTGGCGAGGTAATCATTACCATGGCAGACCGCGGGGCCTGCTTATCGTCAGCATCCGGTAAAAGGGAGTTTGTTCCGGCATTCTCAGTAGAGGCCGTGGACACTACCGGTGCGGGAGACGCATTTTGCGGGGGACTTCTGGCGGCCGTGTCGGAAGGGAAGGATTGGAAGGACGCGGTCGTGTTCGCCAGCGCGACGGCGGCACTCTCGGTGCAGAAGATCGGGACGGCGCCGTCCATGCCGGACAGGCGGGAGATAGAAGCATTTTTGGAAAACTACTAAAAGAAATAATTAAGGGGGTCCTGGCCGTACGATTACGGCTTTCAGGACCCCCTTTCGCGTTTCTCTAAATCAGGGAATGCCTCTTCATGGTTTCCGTCAGCTTTGCCTTGTCAGCGGCACTCATTCTGATGAGAGGCAGCCTGTAATTTTCCCCACACATTCCCATCAGGCTTAAGGCCGCCTTAACAGGCACCGGATTGACGTCCAGGAAAAGGGCATTCATCAAATCCAGCAGGTCTAACTGCAGTCCTAAGCTCTCCTTTTCCTGCCCATTCAAGAAAAGCCTGCACATTTCGTGGGTTTCCCGCGGCATGATATTGGCCAGGACAGAGATCACGCCTTTGCCTCCCAGAGAAAGAACGGGAACCGTCTGATCGTCATTTCCCGAATAAATATCCAGGTCTTCCCCGCACAGAGAGGCGATCCGGGCGACGTGGGAGATATTGCCTCCCGCCTCCTTGACAGCCTGGATATTCGGATGCTGTGAAAGCACTTTGCAGGTCTCCGGTTCCATGGTCATGCCGGTACGGCTGGGCACATGATAGAGGATGACCGGAATTGAAACGCTGTCCGCCACGGCTGTAAAATGGGCGATCAGTCCCTTTTGCGAAGTCTTGTTGTAGTAAGGCGTCACCTCTAAAAGCCCATCCGCGCCAAGCTCCTGAGCCTTTTTCGATAATTCCACTGCATGAGCGGTATTGTTGCTTCCTGCGCCTGCAATTACAGGCACCCTTCCATGAACCCGCTTCACGGTAAATTCAATAAGCTTATATTTCTCTTCATCCTGAAGCGTGGAGGATTCGCCGGTAGTCCCGTTTACTACAATGGCGTCAGTTCCATTCTCCAGTTGAAATTCCAATAATTTTCCCATTGCTTCAAAATCGATAGCGCCATTTTCGGCCATTGGTGTCACAACTGCTGCTGCAGATCCTTCAAAAATCATCTTACCTTCCCTTTGATTCAATGCCTTGATGTAAAATATGACAAACTCTCCCGGTCTGTTCCTTGCACAAACCAGTTTTTTTCCTCATATAAAATCACTATGGAGAGTGAAGTTCATGAATAATTATTTGATTCTGGGCGGCGATTTAAGACAGATTTATCTGGGCCGCATGTTAAAGCAACAGGGGTTACCCACCGTTACATCCGCCGACTTAGGCAGGCTTAACCTTTCTCTGGAAGAAGCCATAAAAGCCAGCAGCGTCCTTCTGTGTCCCGTACCCTTTACAAAGGATGGCAAGACCATCTTTTCCACGGACCAGAAAGATTCCTTAAAGATCACGGACCTTTTAAGACACTTAACGCCTGACAATACTCTGTTCGGCGGAAATATACCTGACTTTGTAAAAGACCACGCCAAAGAGCATAAAATCCCATACTTTGACTTTCTGGAGATAGAGGAAATCACCTTAGAAAATACCATAGCCACAGCGGAAGGGGCGATTGCGGAAGCGATCCGTTTGAGCCCGGACTGCCTTCACCAAAGCCGGTGTCTCGTCACAGGCTTCGGCCGCTGCGGAAAAACGCTTGCCTGTAAATTACAGGGATTGTCCGCGGATGTCACAGTGGCCGACAGAGATCCGGTCCAGCTGGCCTTTGGGACTGCGCTTGGGCTTAAGACAAAGCCTCTGTCCGAAATCTCACAGGATATAGGCGAGTATCACTTTATATTCAATACCATACCCGCACCAGTCATCCGTGAAGCCGAAATCCGCCTTATGAGGCCTGATGTCACCATCATTGACATTGCCTCTGCCCCTGGCGGCGTGGATTTTACCGCATGTAAGAGCCGGGAAATAAACGCCAGACTATGTCCCGGGCTCCCCGGCGCCTATGCGCCGAAGGCAGCGGCTGAAATTCTGTTAAAGGCTGTCATGAAAAGCTTATAGTAAAGGAGTTTATATGAAATTAGAAGGAAAAAAAATCGGCCTGGCAATCACCGGGTCTTTCTGTACCTTTAGTAAGATGGAAGAGGCAGTCACCGCTCTGATGGCGGAAGGCGCCTCCATCTATCCCATTATCTCCACAAATGTGCAGACTACCGATTCCCGTTTTGGAGATACCACGGAGTTTATCAGCCACATTTCCGACCTGACCGGCAATCCCCCCATTCTGAAGCTGGAGGATGCCGAACCGATTGGTCCGCAGGGCTACCTGGATATTCTTCTCATTGCACCGTGTACGGGGAACACCCTGGCAAAGCTGGCCAACGGCATAACCGACACCCCTGTCCTCATGGCTGCAAAAGCCCATTTGAGAAACTCCAAGCCCCTGGTTATCTCGATTTCCACCAACGACGCTTTGGGAATTAATTTTAAAAATATCGGCCAGCTTTTTAATATTAAAAACATTTATTTCGTGCCATTCGGCCAGGATAACGCGATTAAAAAGCCCAATTCCATGATTGCCAGGACGGATCAGATTGTCAGAACCCTGGAAGAAGCGCTGGAAGGAAAGCAGATCCAGCCGGTCATTTTATAAAAGGATTTTCCGGAGGCAGCGGAGGTCCTGGACGTTGGAATGTCCAGGGCCTTTCCGCCATTTTTTCTATGCAAAATAAATCGGACATGTTATAATGAACGGATGAAAACAGAGGCGGGTTATGTGTCAGGAGGTAACGGGGTATGCTGAAAATTGCTGTAGTGGACGATGAAAAAGTGTATATTGACCAGATTCAGGAATACATCAGGCAGTATAGTGCAGAGAAGAAACGGGAGATTCAGACAGAGACCTTCTGCGACGGAAGTGCGCTGCTGGAGAATTACAGCCCGCGGTTTGACATAATCCTGCTGGATATCGAGATGGGGAAGCTGAACGGGATGGAGACGGCACGGGAGATACGGAAAAAGGATCAGGACGTGGTGCTTGTCTTTATTACCAATATGGCCCAGTATGCGATTAACGGTTACGATGTGGGAGCGCTGGATTACGTGCTGAAGCCGATTAACTATTACACCTTCTCCGTGCGTCTCGACCGCGCCGTCTCAAGGGTGAAAAAACGTCAGCCGGAGGAAATTCTCTTAAATCTTCCGGATGGGATCAAACGGCTCAAGGTGGACCGGATTCACTACGTGGAGGTGCAGAACCGTATGCTGCATTACCACACGGAGGACGGTATTTTCGTGGTGAGAGGAACGCTGCAGGGAGCGGAGGAGACGCTGAAGGAGAGCCATTTTGTGCGGTGCAACCACTGGTATCTGGTGAATCTGCAGTACGTTTCGGAGATACGCAAAAATATAGTCATCGTAGCAGGAGATGAACTGGAGATCAGCAGGAGGAATAAGACGGCGTTTCTTTCCGAGCTGACGGATTACATGGGGATGGGGACATGACAAAGATAAATATCACGATATGGACGTATGTGGAACTGGCTGTATCGCTCTGGGCGGCATGCGTGCTTTATATAATTCCGCTGAAACACCGCCCGAATTTCCGGATGAGACTGGGCCTGGCGACGGCGGGGACCTGCGCTGTGGCTGTGGCTGCAGTCTGGTGGAAGACGGCATTTCCAGCAGTGACCGTTCCGGCGGTGGTATCCATGTCGGGCGTTTTTCTGCTGAGCTGCCTGTTTATCTATATCTGCGCGGCCATGCCTCCAGGCGCGGCGGTGTACTGCGCGGCGTGGGCGATCATCAGCCAGCAGATTGCCCATGAGTCCGCATTCATTGTTCTGAGGAGTATGGGGATTGGAGGCCAGCTGTCGGCCATCGGCTACATGGTGGTGATTTACGCAGTGATCTATGGGATGGCCGGCATCACAATCGTCAGATATATGCCGGAAAACGGAGTCTATCAGGTGGGGCCTCGGCAGCTGTCCTCGGCGCTGTTTTTGCTGATTGTTTTTGAAATCCTGTTTGGCTTTTTGAGGTCAGGGGGCGGCATTCCATATCCTGATGTGCGGGTATGGAACATCCTGCTGATCCAGTGCTACTGCGTCCTGATTCTCTACCTTCAGAACACGCTGTTCAAGAAAAGCGCCATGAAACAGGAGCTGGACATCTTAAATCAGCTGTGGCATCAGCAGAAGGAGCAGTATGAGCTGTCCCAGGAGACCATAACCCTGATTAACCGCAAATGCCATGACTTGAAGCATCAGATTGCCGCCATGCGCGCCATCACCAGTCCGGAGGAACGGGACAAATATCTGCGCGAGGTGGAAGATTCCGTGCAGATCTATGACTCCATCGTGAAGACCGGCAATGAAGTGCTGGATACGGTTCTGACGGAGAAGAGCCTGTTCTGTACGGCCAGCAGCATCAAGATCAACTGCATTGCGGATGGCCGCCAGATGGATATCTTTGATCCGGTAGACCTATACACCGTGTTTGGCAATGCCATTGACAATGCGATTGAGAGCGTAAAGCAGCTGGAGAATCAGGAGATGCGGATGATAGACGTGCTGGTGTACGTCCGCAAACAGTTTTTGATCATTAATATCATGAATCCGCTCGGCAGGCGGCTGGAGTTTGACGGCGATCTGCCCGTCAGCACAAAGGCCCGGAACGGGTATCACGGATTCGGCTTGAAGAGTATCCGCTATACGGTAGAAAAATATAATGGTTTCATGAAAATTGATACGGAGGAAAATATCTTTTCGTTGAAGATATTGATTCCGATCGCAGGCAAAAAAGCCGCGGACAGGACTGAGAGGAGGTAGTATATTTCCTCTCAGCCCTGATTTTTTTTGCTGAAAACCACTTGGGTTCTAAAATCGACCACTTATACAAAAATGCTTACACTCCGAAAAAAAACTTGTTATAGTATGGAGGATTAGCACAAAGAAAAGAGAAATGGCATGAGAAAAACAAAGAATTTGAATGACAGGTGGCAGTTTACCGGTCCGGATGGAAGGACCGTGTCAGTGAATCTGCCGCATACCTGGAACAGCGTGGATGGGCAGGATGGCGGTAATAATTACTGGCGCGGTTCATGCAGGTATGAACGGGAACTGGACATGCCGGAGTTTCAGAAAGGTGAGGAACGGGTCTATCTGGAATTCCGGGGAGTGAACGCCAGTGCGAGGGTATGCTTCAACGATACCCTGGTGTGCACCCATGACGGCGGCTATTCCACATTCCGTGTGGATGTGACAGATCTGCTGCGGGAGACAAACCGGCTGGCTGTGGAAGCGGACAATGGCGTCAACGACCGTGTGTACCCGCAGAAAGCGGATTTCACATTCTACGGGGGCATATACCGTGACGTGAATCTGGTGGTGGTGAACCGGAGACATTTTGCTCTGGCTGACCGCGGCGGGAACGGAATCCGTATTACGCCGCAGGTGAAAGAACTGGACGGATATGTCAGAGTCCAGACCTTTACCGAGATGGATGCAGGGGGAAATAAATCCGATGCAGCGCTGCCGGACGATGATTGTGAGATCCGCATCGTTCTTCTGGATTCAGATGGCGCGGTAGCTGCCTGCGGAACCGGAGCGGACTGCACACTGGTCATCCCTTCCGTGCACTTATGGGATGGCTTGAAGGACCCGTATCTCTATACGGCGGTCGCGCGCCTGGAGTACCACGGGAAAACCGTGGATGAGATCCGCTGCCGGTTTGGCGTCCGCACCTTCCATGTGGACCCGGAAAAAGGATTTTTCTTAAATGGCCGCAGCTATCCCCTGCGCGGCGTATCCCGCCATCAGGACTGGAAGGGACTGGGCAATGCCATCACGAAGGAGCACCATCAAAAGGACATGGAGCTCATCCGTGAGATTGGGGCCAATACGGTCCGCCTCGCCCATTATCAGCACGATCAGTATTTCTACGATCTGTGCGACGAGTCCGGCCTGGTGGTCTGGGCGGAAATCCCTTATATTTCCGAACATATGGCCAATGGAAGAGCGAACACCATAAGCCAGATGAAGGAACTGATTGTCCAGAATTACAACCATCCCTGTATCGTCTGCTGGGGAGTCTCCAACGAGATTACCATCTCCACCAAGAATAAAAAGGATATGCTGGATAATCACCGGGAGCTTAACGAGCTCTGTCATGAGATGGACCCGACCAGGCTGACAACGCTGGCCTGCTACGCCATGTGCGGGCCGTTTAACCGGTCTGCGCATATCACCGACCTGGTATCGTGGAATCTGTATCTGGGATGGTACGTCCCGGGGCTGTTCCTGAATGATTGGTGGATGCGGTTTTTCCATTTCCGGTATCCGAAGCGCTGTCTGGGGTATTCGGAATACGGATGTGAGGCCATGCCGAACCTGCATTCCGGAAAGCCGCGCAGAGGGGATCACTCGGAGGAGTATCAGACCATTTACCACGAGTACATGTTAAAATGCTTTGAACGCAACCCCTATCTGTGGGCGACTCATGTGTGGAACATGTTTGATTTCGCGGCGGATGCCAGAGATCAGGGTGGAGAGGCCGGTATGAACCACAAGGGGCTGGTCACATTTGACCGGAAAATCAAAAAGGACAGCTTCTATCTCTATAAGGCTTACTGGAGTGACGAGCCGTTTGTGCACATTGCGGGACGCCGCAGGGCGGACCGGGAGGAATCTGTTACTACTGTGAAGGTTTACACCAATCAGCCAAAGGCCGCGCTGTACGCGGATGGAAAGCTGATGGAGGAACAGACAGGAGACCGTGTTTTCAACTTCCGTGTGCCCTTAAACGGCACGGTAACGCTGGAGGTGAGAGCTGGTGAATGCAGGGATACCGCTGTCTTTCATAAAGTCGCGGTTCCAAACCCGGCATATAAGCTGGTCAGGAAAAAGTCCTCCAGCGCCAATTGGGTGTAAGAAAATATGCAGTTGAAAGGAAGGAAAAGTTATGTTTATGAAAAAAAGAGCGCTTTGGCGCGGCTTGACAACTCTGTTTACATTTATTTTTTCACTGACAATTATTATTGGGGTTGTGGCTGAAAGCTACAAGGCGACGATCGATACCGCTCTCGGTACTTTGAGTGAGAAATTCGTCTCCGAAAATACAGAGGATGACCCTTTATATGATAAGTTTCAGCCGTCGGCGGAGGTTCTCAATGAAGACGGAACCGGCAATTCCCACGCGCTGATTCAGAAAGCCATTGATTTGAACCGCCAGCAGGCTGCGGAGGGCGCCGTACTGCTTAAGAACAACAACGCAGATGGACAGGGACTTCCGCTGGCCGGCAATTCCCAGGTGACGTTATTCGGAATCCGTTCTCACGTATCGCTGCTGGGTTCCAGCTTCGGCGTCAAGGCACAGGGTCCTTATATCAGTCTGGAGCAGGCGCTTACTCAGAATAAGACTGATTTTAAGAATACCATAGCCTACACGCTGAACAATAACTTTGCCACCGGCGAGGTTACGAGAGGCGCAACGCTAGACTCCTGGAGCGGAGATGAATTTGAGTTCGAGGGCGCAGGCTTTACCGTTAATCCGGTAATGACAGCGGTATATGATAAACTGAATGAAACGTATCTTCACTCAGAAAATGAGACTCCTTCCGCGGAGTATGACCCGGGCGAGCCGTCCGCAGCGGAGATCAAGGCAGTCAATTCCGATTATGCGGCCAGCTTTGCCGAATACGGCGACGCGGCAATTGTAGTCATCAGCCGTCCAAGCGCGGAGTCCAAGGACTATCTGCCGGGCGGAGTGGTTGACGGTCTGGGAGCGGAGGAACCGCTGCAGCTGACAGCCAATGAACGCGATACCATCGAGATGGCGAAGAAATGCAGCGACAATGTAATCGTGCTGCTCAACTCCGCCAATGCCGTTGAAATCGGTGACTTAAAGAATGACCCTGAAATAGATTCAATTCTCTGGATTGGATTCCCAGGCTGCTACGGTATGCTGGGTGTGTCAGATATCCTTTGCGGACGCACCAGCCCTTCCGGCGCACTTCCTGATATCTACGCAACCTATAATATGTCGGCTCCCGCCATGCAGAACATGGGTAATTTCCAGTATGAAAACGGGGCGGATATGCTCACCCGCGGCGCTGGGCAGACCGGCGGCACTACAGGCAACTACCTGATCGAAGCCGAAGGCATCTATGTTGGCTACCGCTACTATGAGACCAGATATTACGATTCGGTATTTGGAAACGGCAACGCCGGTTCTCCGGTCGGCGCTTATGCGTCTTCCACGGAGTGGGACTATGACAAAGAGGTAGCCTATGGCTTCGGATATGGTCTTTCTTATACCGATTTTACCCAGGAATTCGAGGGAGAACCGGAGTTTAACGTCTCCACAGATCCGGAAACAGGCGTCTGCGATGCAACCGCCGTATTTCATGTAAAGGTAACAAATACCGGTGACATGGCCGGAAAATCCATTGTCCAGATTTACGGACAGGCTCCTTATACAGAGGGAGGCGTTGAGAAGTCTGCGGTTCAGCTGCTTAATTTCGGCAAGACCGATACCCTGAAGCCAGGCGAATCACAGGTGGTCTCCGTAGAGGTTGATTTACAGTATATTGCCAGCTACGACAACACGTATGATAACGGTGACGGCACCGTTGGTACTTATATCCTGGATCCGGGAACGTATTACTTTGCCATGGGTAACGGCGCACATGATGCCCTGAATCATATGATGGCCCGCCAGGGAGCGGATCCGGAAAGTCTGTCAGGCGAGAGCAACAGCGCTATGGCTTACGAACATAAGATTACAGAAGATTTTATTTCCAGCACCGCTTTCTCTGTTTCGAAAACCGGAGAGAAGATTTCAAACCAGCTGGATTACGCTGACTGGAACTATTTCCAGCCGGGAGAGGTTACTTATTTAAGCCGTACCGACTGGGCCGGCACATATCCGAAGAGCTACACGGATATGACTCTGGTCAATGAGGAACTGATCAACCTGCTTAACGGTAACTATTATACCATTCAGACGGACGACGACACCTCCGGAATCACCTGGGGGAAGGACAGCAATCTGATGTTCTATGAGATGTACGGCACTGATTTTGACGATGTGAAATGGCAGGATCTGCTTGATAAGATGACGCTCGAGGAAGCACAGTATCTCGCTACGTTCGGCGGTCCAAGTATCCCTGGAGTCAGCTCCATCGGTACGGTGGAGACGTATATGACCGAGAACGCAGGAAATGGTGTGGCTGTAAACTTAAACGCTTCAAAGGATACGGGGGCTCCCTGGAGCATCTCTGCCAGCGATCCCAACGGAAACTGGCATCCGGAGGTATTTGCCAACGCACCGCTCGTAGCGGCTTCCTTTAACCAGGATTTATATAAAGAAGTTGGCTCCTTTATCGGAGAGGAAGCGCTGTTCACAGGAATCCCGATTCTGTGGGGACCTGGTTTAAATACTCACCGTCATGCTTATAACGGCCGTAACGGCGAATACTATTCGGAAGACCCGGTTCTGTCCGGTTCCGCAGCTATGGAATTTGCCATCGGCGCACTGGATTACGGCCTGATTGCAGCACCCAAGCATTTTGCATTTAACGATCAGGAAACAAACCGAAGCGGCGTGGCGCCTTACATGCTGGAGCAGAGGGCCCGTGAGGTCGAGCTGCGTGCTTATCAGATCGCTTTCGAGGCGACCAAGTACGACACGGAGGAAGTGGACGCCGGTATGCGCGGCCTGATGATTTCCTTCAGCAAGATCGGACCGGTGGAATGCACCGCCAGCTACGAACTGATGACAGAAATTCTGAAAGAGGAGTGGGGCTTTAAGGGATATGCCGTCACCGATATTTATGACGACACTGATATTTACGGAGCGGTACTGGCTTCCGGAACGACCTGCTTTGATACCCGCGGTATCTCAGGCTTCTATGGAGCTACGACGCTGGAAAACTGTTCCACCTTTGCCACTCAGGTTGACGGCAGCAAGGTCAGCGCCCAGCTGCTTTCCGGCGATGCGAGGCTGCAGAATGCCGTGAAGGATTCCTGCCACAATATCTTATATGCGTTCAGCCAGAGCAGTCTGATGAACCGTTATAACAGCACGACACATATCGAGCAGACCATGACATGGTGGCGTATGGCCTATATGGCGGCTATCGCAGCATTTGGAATTCTGCTGCTGGCCAGTGGAGCTCTGTATGTCGTGTCCTCCAAACGCAAAGAAAGAGAGGTATCATAAAATGACAGCTTTTATTAAAAAACAGGGTCCGGCTTTCTATTTCAATATCCTGTCCGCAGCAGCAGGCATCGTGGCGTTCGTCGCCATGGTGGTCAGCAGTACCATGAACGAAGCTTATGCGCTCAATTCCTTCCCGCTGTTTGTACTGGGGGCAATTGCCGGGATACTTCTGATTGTGATTGCTGTTTACGCCGCTAACCGGTGGGGAAATTACGATTATGTCGGGACACTGTCCGGTGTGGCTGCCGTTGCTCTTTTTTCAGCCGTCATCGGCGGGATCATCATGAACCGCGTCCTGCTGATATCCGGATTATTTTCCTGGAACTCCGGCAATACGCCCGGCTGGAACGTATTCTATGCCAGTGTGGTTTCCATTGCCTGCTTTGTGATCTCCATCGTGCTGCTGATTATCGGTTCATTCTTAAAGAGTGTTAAATAAGAAAGCAGGAGGTACCATTTATGAGCAACGAATCAACAACGGCGGCCGGCATGAACCGGGCAAAGCCTTACCAGCTCGTCCTGTTTCCGTTTAATAACGGTGCAACCAATGTTTACTATATTCTGACCATCACCTACATTGCCTATTACGGCAATGGGGTGCTGGGACTGGCGCTGATGTTCGCCACGACCATGGTAACGGTCATGCGTCTGTTTGACGCGGTGACGGACCCGATCATCGGCGCTCTGATCGATAAGACCAACGGACGCTTCGGCAAATTCAGGCCTTATATGGTGCTGGGAAATGTAATTATGGCGGTGAGTGCGTTTCTGCTGTATTTTGGTACCAGGCTCATCCCCGATACGATGATGTGGCTGCGCTATACGTCCTATGTGGTGATCTATGCGCTCTATGTAATCGGATATACGTTTCAGACCTCCTGCACCCGTTCCGGACAGACGGTGCTGACCAATGACCCGAAGCAGCGGCCCATGTTTACGATTTTCAACATGGTGGCCAGCATGCTGGGGATGGGAGCGATCCAGTTTCTGGCACCCATTTTCCGGGCGAAGTTCGGAGACTATACCACGGCCGCATTTTTCGACATGATGATTCCGATCTCGGTTATTATCTCTGCCTTATTGACGGTGCTTGCGGTAATCGGCATCTGGGAGAAAGACCAGCCGAAGTATTTTGGACTGGGAAGTGAGGAAAAGCAGAAGATCAGGATCTCTGAGTATGTGGCTATTATGAAAGAGAACAAACCGCTCCGGAGGCTGATGGTTGCGGGAGCCGGCTGCAAGCTGGCGCTGGCCATTGCCACCAATGGTACGGTGCTCTGTATGCTCTATGGTTCCATGATGGGCAATTATAACGGGCTGTATCTGCCGATGATGATTGCGGGCTACGTTTTCTCCGCGCCGTTCTTTGTACTGACGGTGCGTACCTCTCAGAAGCACGGGCAGAAGGCGTCCCTCACGCGTTACGTGGGGCTTGCGCTGGTGATGTATGTGGGAGTCTTTGCACTGCTCATGTTCTGGAAACCGGGCGTGGCGGGAGTGAATCTGTCTCTCAGCAGCTTAAATATTTATACGGTCCTGTTTGTCCTGCTGTTTGGAATCGGATATGGGGCCTACTATGCGACGGCGGATATGCCGATCCCCATGGTTGCAGACTGTTCGGACTATGAGACCTACCGCTCAGGCAACTATATCCCCGGCGTAATGGGAACACTGTTCTCCCTGGTGGATAAGCTGGTGTCGTCTTTAAGCTCTACGGTGGTGGGAATTGCTATCGCGGCCATTGGACTGTCTACGCTGCCCGGCGGTGATACGCCTTACATGGAAGGCATGAAGGGGATCGTCCTTGTGCTGTTCTGTGTGATTCCGATGATTGCCTGGGCGCTGACCCTGTGGGCCATGAAGGGCTACACACTGACCGGAGAGCGCATGAAGGAAATCCAGGCGGTCAACGCGGTCCGCAAGGATGCGATTGCCAAAGGAATGAGTACGGAAGAGGCGCTTGCCACCTGGAAGACCATGGATCAGGTGCCAGTGGAGTTTCGGCAGGAATGATGAAATAAAGGATATTAAAAAGAATAGGTAAAACAAATAAGTAAAACAAATAAGTAAAACAAAGAGGATGCCCGGAAGATATGAATTGACTTCCAGGGCATCCTTTTAATTGGTCTTAACCTATGTACATTACCATGAAAACAACGGCGTCTTCCCGTCAATGGCGATCCAGCTGATACTGTGTTTTTTCACGTGAAGAAGGCTGCAAATCAGGTCGATCTGATTATACTTTACGACACTGTTCGAGTGAGTCCCCACCCAGTAGGTTTTTCCGTCGCTTCCCGTCACTTCAACTGACCTTCTCAGATAACCGTAGCCCTCTTCCGCTCTGGCGCGGTCATCCGTGAACCAGTCTGTGCCGTTCGTCAGGATCTCCTTCTCATGGCCGGGATAGTTGTCGAGGACGTACTGAACCGTCTTCACCATGGCATGGGCGGTGCTGTTGACCCGTTCAGCCGGTCCGTTGTTTAATTTGATGAATTTGGCCTTGCCGCCGCCCGGCGCTTTCTGCGCCTGTGTGTCTGGCTCCGCGGATGGCCGCCGGTCTCCGGCAGCAGCCTCACGGTAGCTTACGAGGTCGATCTTCTCGTCATCCTCCAGGCTGTTGTTTACGATCTGTGCAAATCTGCTAACGTCTGCCACGTTCCTGGTCAGTAAGTAGAGCTCATCCTTTTTAAACGTATTGGAATCCAGAACCGGATAGTTACCTGACAGCTGTGCCGCAGCGCCGCACAGTTCGGCGAAGAGCTCCATCATGTCTTTTAATTTGTCCCGAATCAGTTCAAAACAGTCTGTGAACTGGGAGTAATCGCTGCGGTATCCATTAAAGAGCTGGACCATATATGTGGTAAAATACCATTTCCCGTTTTGCAGTACAGCTGCCGCTGCCGGATTGTCCGTGATGATCTTCTTTACATTTTTTCCATAAAAATCGGCCACTCTGACTGCAAAATACACCGCGCCGTAGTACTTCTCAAAAATCTCCGCTTCCTGTTCATCCTCTGCCTCCAGCCATTCGGGTACGAATATCGTTTTATCCTGAAAACTGTATTCTCCGCCGGTGTCATTTCGGGAACTCAGCAGAACATTGGTGCCCTTGCTGCGGGCGTCCCCCGGGTACCCTGCGCAGGCCTTCCGGGCTCTCGCAAAATCGACGAGGTCGACGGTGCGCCTGGCAATATTACCTTCCCCGCGCTTCACCAGCCTGAAATACCTTTTGCCGTTCATCTGCTCCCGCTCCAGAAATGCGGCCAGCTTCACCACAAATGGCGATGCGAAGGCAATATCCTCCGCCTTAATGGGCTTCTGCCGGTTTAGGGCCACGCTGATCTCATTTACCTCCCGGGTCGAATCCGCTTCGGACTCGGCGGCCTGCGCGGAGTGTGGAATATGTATGATGCGCAGCAGTACCTTGGCGTTCTTCGACTGACGGATCTTTTCCTCCAGCTTTGCCGCTTCCTCTGCTTCCCCTTTATTTATGCATTCCTTTAAATCATATTCCATCTCATAAAGGCACTGGGCGGATGCGGTGATGGTCTGGGCTCCGTTGATGACGGAGAAATGAAGGTCACCATATTCAGATATGTGTTCCAGAAGCACCTCCTCCACACGATCCAGTCTAAAATCGGGCCGTTCTACCAGAATGGTAATACCGTTATTCTTAAACCAGAACTCGCCGGGATTGTTTCTTAGCGTATCTTTGATCGCGCGGTCAACGCCCAGCTGTTCATTTAAACCGTACCGGACATTGCGCTTAAACAGCTTGTCGCCGATGCTGTTATAGATATCAATCAGCTGGTGCAGGTGGACAGAAGTCACATATCCCCGGTTAGAACCTTCTGCCTCGTCCTTATTTTCCCAGTTGATATGGCATTTCATAGGAGGCATCTGGATAAACTCAAACCGGTTTACATTGGTCAGCTTGATGTCCTGCTCATTATAGCTGTTGTCGAGAATATAGAGAAAATTTACAGTACCTTTCCAGGCCTTCATCTCTTTCCGGATATTTTTCTTTATGGTCTTACCTTCCGCCGAAAGAAAAAGTCTTTCGAGGAAAACCCGGCTTTTCATGTTGTCTACAATGCAGATGACATAGATATTCTTTTCCGCCGATTCCGGCATGTCTGCCAGGCGGCAGGCTTCCTCCTCCAGAGCCGCCAACAGGCTGCCGCTGTCCTCTGTAAATTTCAGAAACAGAAAATTCTCACTGCTGTCAATGCCCATCTGTACAGAACTGCAGATTTCCCATTTTTCTGCCCGGACCAGGAGATTCAGCGCCTTTTGAGCCTCTTCACTGTCCCACCAGGTCTCGTCGCAGTCGATATCCCGGTTGCTCAAAATATTTCTGATGTACTCTTTATAGTTTTCGATTCTCCTGGCTCTCATCCGATTTTCGCTCATTGTCTTTTGTCCTTTCCATACTGATTAGCAGCTGGCTCCCTGAGAATTTATGAATGCCATGCTGATTTAGCTCTTTGGAAAATTCCAGAATTAACTGGTTGTAACGGTTTACGATAGTATTCAGTTCTTCTTCTGTCAGGTAGGCCTTCTGTATGGCCTCTTCCAGGTTCTGGGTAAAGTCCAGCAGGCCGATCCGGTAGCTGTTAATCATATTTTCCACGTAGACCAGAATCCCGTCTGTATCCAAATCCTTCCGGTTATCCAGAATGTAGTCAAAATAGTAATCCAGCTCCTTCTCCAGCATTCTGACGGCATACTTAAGCTCGTTGCCGCAGCAGAACTTCTCCGTGTTCAGTTTCCGGCTCTTATTGCTGATCTCATCTACCAGATTCACAATCTCCGGATAGATACTCCCGGTATGAATGCCGAAAAATTCCTTTAATTCTTTTCGGATCAGCGGTTTGGCCTCCTTCGGAATCCGGATGCCATACGTCATCCACGCGGGTAAGTCCGCAGCATCGTTGCCCTGGAACAGAATGAAGGCGCCCTGCTGTGCCACGATCCGGTTATTCAGTTTTGTGTGGTCAATAAATTTATGGTTCTTCTCAAAAATAATCTTATCCCGGTGCCACTGCCTGTCCCGGTTAATGATGGCGTCGTAATTGGCATTGGTATTCTCCGCGCTGGGGCTGAAGATCTCATCGATGAAAAATACGAACACCATCCCATCCTCGTGATCCAGCGAATCAACGTCCTTGCGGTAGTACGGCGTGACTGCAAAATACAGGGCCGTCAGGCAGTTATAGGACACATCCAGAAGGCGGCTGGGAAATTCTCCGTGCTGGGCGTCGATGGCGTTGTCCAGATACCGCTTCTCGCCCGTCAGCCTGTTCTGTCTCATGGCGTCAAAGAGACTCTTCTCAAAAAAAGGATTGCCATCCATGACGCCCCTCCGGAAAATGTTGGCGCGGCAGGAGGTGGTATAAATCTGGGGCTCGCCCCGGTAAACGTAACTGTAATTTTCACCTTTACGGGATTCCATGTATTCTTTTATCTTGGAAATATAATCGGATACATTTTCAATGGGTTTTTCTGAGATTTCTTTGACTCTTTTATCTTTGGGAAGAACATAAGCGCTGTTTTCGTTCAATTGCTTTCCCTCTCTTTCGATATAGATTTCCTGCTGGCTGGGCCAGGAAAATCATGATGGTTTTATTATAGCTTATACGGAAGGGGCATTCAACGGGGAATCGGCGTAAGTTTGGTGAAATATGGCATGAAAAAGATGAAAAAAAGCCATAGTAATAGCAGGTGCGTAAGAAAAGTAAAAGCGAAACAGAAAAAGAGGAACGAAAATGAAGAAAAGAATACTTGGTTGTCTTACAATGTTATGTGTAATCTCGGTGATACTAACCGGCTGCAGAAATCAAAGACAAGGAGCCGATGATCTACAGAAACGAGAATCATCCTCCCTGGCTATGGCGGAGGAAAATGCCATGAACAGGGAAGTGGGGGCGCAGGATCCAGGAGACCCACAGGGGACAGGAGATTCGCAGGGGACAGGAGGTTCGCAGGATTCAGAAGACGCGGTCAGAACCGCTGGAAAGGCGGAAGCGGGCAATGTAAGGGCGGAAGACGATTATTACAATTATGTAAATCAAAAAATCCTTGCAGAAAAGCAGATTCCTGCGGATTCTGGAAACTGGAGTTATTTTTACGAATTGGGACAGAAATCTTATGATAATTTAAGTGATCTGCTTAATGAAATTATCAATCAGAGAGAGCAGTTTGCCGAAGGGTCACCGGAACAAAAAATAGCCAGTCTATATCTGACTGCAATTGATATGGAAGGGAGAAGAAATGCCGGATTTGGTGCGCTGCAGCCTTACCTTGACAGCATCCGCAATGCGGCTGATATTCAGGAATATATAGAAGCGATCGGGACTATAAACAATGAACTGGGATTCTCCAGTCTCATTGCTCCGACTTATTATGAGGATATGAAAGATTCCCGGAATTATGGATGCTATCTGGGGAGCGCCGACTTAGGGCCGGGAAAAGAGACACTGGAAGATGGTACACAGTCGGCCATATTGGAAGCATACAGGAAATATATAAAAAATATAATGGAATCCACAGGAATCAGCGAAAAAGAGGCGGAAAGAGCTGCTTCAACCATTTATAAGTTTCAGACTGATTTAGCGTCTGCAACGCTTCCGCTGTCTGACCAGAATGACCCTGAAAAAACGTATAATCCCAAATCGCTGAAGGAGCTCAGCGCCCTATACTCCAATATTGATATAAAAGCATATTTAAAAGCGGCCGGGGCGGCCGGTTTTAATTCTTGGGTGGTAAATGATCCGGGACAGGCAAAAAAGGTGAACAGCTATCTGACAGAAGGCCATCTGCCGCTGTTGAAGGATTACTCCGTTTTCTGCCTGATTAAAGATTTCAGCCCTTGCCTGACACCGGAAATACGGGACAGCACCATAGCATGGAGCAATGCTCAAAAGGGAATTCAGGGAAAGAAAACAGATAAAAAGCTGGCAGGAGAGCTTGTTCAGAATACATTTGGATTTGAGTTCGGCAGGCTTTATGTAGAAAAGCATTTTTCGGAAGAAGATAAGAAGAATGTCGAAACGCTGGTCCATCAGATTCTGGCCGCCTATGAAGATCGTATAAACGGATTGGATTGGATGGGAGAAGCGACAAAAGAAAAAGCAATTCGAAAACTGGAGCATATGACCCTCAAAATTGGTTATCCGGATCACTGGCCGGACTACTATGAAAACGCAGTCATTCTTCCGGAAGGGCAGGGCAGTCTGGTTGACAATATGGTAAATGTATACCGATCGCTCAGATCCTACGAAAAAGAAGAAATAAAGAAACCGGTTGACCGGACCCAATGGGGAATGACGCCTCAGACCGTCAACGCATATTACAATCCTCTGAATAACGAAATTGTCTTTCCTGCCGCGATCCTGCAGCCTCCGTTCTATGATCCAAATGCAGACGATGCTTCAAATTTAGGCGGGATTGGGATGGTGATTGCCCATGAGATCAGCCATGCGTTTGATTCCTCCGGCGCCCGCTATGATGAAAATGGAAATTATAATATGTGGTGGACAGAGGACGATTTAAAGAAATTCCAGGATCTGACTCTTAAGGTAGCGGCGTACTATGACGGCCAGGAGGCTGTGAAAGGGCGTTATGTAAATGGCCGCCAGACGTTAAACGAGAATATTGCCGATTTAGGCGCCCTTGCCTGTGTCACCTCGATTGCCGGAGATGATACGGAAGCCCTGAATTCTCTTTTCACGCAGTATGCCCGCATCTGGGCGTCGAAATATACAGAGGAAAGCATGATCCACAGGCTTAATACGGACGTTCATTCTCCGGCAAAAGTGAGAGTAAATGCGGTCTTAAGTTCCACAGAGGCTTTCTATAAGGTCTACCCGGATTTAAAAGAAGGCGACGGCATGTATGCAGCGCCGGAAAAGAGGGTGAAGATCTGGTGATGCGGGCTGGGGAGAGCCAGCCCGTTTGTTGAGTCGTTGAGAGGAATCACCTGATTAATTTGTTGGGGGATGCTGGACGACTAGAGCGACTGAAAACGCGGTGGTGAACGAGAGAGCAATTGTTTAGGGATAGGGGGAACGTAAACAATTTGTGTAAAGTAAACAATTCGTGTAAAGTAAACAGTTCGTGTAAAGTAAACAATTCGTGTAAAGTAAACAATTCGCGTAAAGTAAACAATTTGTATAAAGTAAACGATTAGTTGACAAAACAGACTTATTAAAGACTAAATTTTTAATGCAGCAGCTATTGAGTGATAAGATGGCCTTTACAATGGCAGCAAAATATGTAGTATAGTATTAATGTATAAAGAAACAGCAACATCATTTTTATGATAAAAGTATGTCATAACCTGCATTAAAACTATATGAAATATCCGGAGGGAGAGGTCTGTCATACTGTTGAGGAACCGCTTGCTTTTACCCTGTTTTTGTGCTATAGTAGGAAAGCTGATTTTCCCCTGAAAACAGGCAGAAACGGCAAATATATGGTGTGTTCGAGACCTTCCACACCTAAAACAAAACTAAAGGAGAAATGAATATGTTACAAAAATCTTCAAGCAGAACCTATTTTATGGTTTATGCGGCGGCGATTGCTGCCATCTACACCGTACTTACGATGGTATTTGCACCGATCAGTTTCGGTCCTATCCAATTCCGAATTTCGGAAGCGCTCTGTATCCTGCCATTTTTTACACCGGCCGCAGTCCCGGGGCTGTTTATCGGATGCCTGCTGTCCAATTTATTGTGTGGCGCCGCAGCATTGGATATCATTTTTGGGAGTCTGGCTACGCTCATTGGGGCCTTGGGTTCCTGGATGCTCCGCAAAAACAAGTGGGCGGTCTGCCTTCCGCCGATCCTGGCAAACACAATTGTTATCCCATGGGTGTTACGTTTTGCGTATGGCTCGGAAGATATGATTTTGTATGCAATGGTAACTGTAGGTATTGGTGAGATTTTGGCGATCGGTGTTCTGGGAAATCTTTTAATGGGAGTTCTTTATAAATACAGACAGATTATGTTTGGCAAGAAAAACCTTGCGTAATGAATTCTGAAGTAGGTCTAAAAGATCGAACAAAGAAAGAAAAATATTGTAGAATTTTCAGAGAATATAAGAGAAAAGCAAGTTAGAAAATAGAATTTAAGAGCTTAAATTATGAAATACAGCATACTGGTGGAATACCCTTGCCTGATAAACAGATAAGAGGTAAAGGGGGAAACCAGTAGGCTGTATTTTTAATTAGTTTCTTCTATATAATTGGTATTATAAGAACTGAGTCTTTATAGTTAAATAATATTTGGATAAGTGTCAAAAAAATGGTGCAGCAAACGCCTGATGGTTTTAAATAATCGTTGTGCGAATGGCATTGTATAATGATCTCGTTCCTTTAGCGTTCATCACAAGCCTTCATAAATAATTTTAACAGATCCAATGCATATCTTTTTTTCTTAATGCTGCAATTCCCCAGAATTTCGATGACTGCCTGCTGTTCCACATCCAGGTCTGTGAATTCGCTGGTATCCTCATTATTTCCGTAGATTAAGTAATCCAGCGAAATATTGAGACAGGATGCAATGCTAAGCATTGTGTCAATGGACATACCGCAGGTCCCGCGTTCAATATCCTGGCAGTATTTATAAGCACGACCGATTTTTTCCGCAAGCTCCTCCTGTGTCAATCCCATAAGCATCCGTCTGTTTCTGATCCGTTCCCCTGCTGCAATTCGATTATATCCCGCCAATTCATAAGCCTCACTTTCCAGAAATTACCGTACATAAAATTATTATATGGTTCATTAAGGTTGACAACACCTGTTTTGAGGGTATAATAATAGTAAGTTTTAAACGTATATTATGCACCTGTTTCTAACGCGAACAGATGATGAGGTGCCAAAAATCGACATGCTGTCGAAAAATGATCATACGGCACTAAAAAGGGTGAGGATGAAAAATGTATAAAAAGGCTAACCTTGGCTGGCTGAAACACTGGGATTTTATGATCCTGGATTTAGTTTGTCTGCAAGTGGCATTTATAAGCGCTTATTTTATTCGTCATGGGGTTCATTTGGCATATGAGAACAAATTGTATCGAAATATGGCCTTTGTACTCTTCTTAATTCAAGTCTGCGTCACTTTCTTTGGCGAGAGCTTCAAAAATGTTTTGAAGAGGGGATATTATAAGGAGTTTACAGTTACATTTAAGCACGTATGCCAAATAATTCTAATTGCGGTATTTTATTTGTTTGCAACGCAAACCGGTGAAGGATATTCCAGAATTACGCTGGTCCTGACCGGCATTATTTATATGGTCATCAGCTACATAGCCAGGATTCTTTGGAAAAAATATTTAAAAACCAAGGGTGTTGTAGGAAAAGGAAATCGATCGTTATTAATTATAACATCAGAAGAAATGATGGATATAGTGATTGATAACATTCGTAATAATAATTATGAAGGTTTTCAGATTATAGGAATCAGCTTTCTTGATGCAGATCGTGTTGGTGAGACAATCAATGATGTGCCGGTAGTAGCAACCATGGACAATGTTGAAGAGTATGTCTGCAGAGAATGGGTAGATGAGGTATTTCTTAATCTGCCAAAAGAGATTCCATTGCCAAGAGACCTGATTAATCATTTCATCGAGATGGGGATCACGGTTCACTTGAAACTGATCGAGATGGCGAAGCTGGAAGGCGAAGTTCAGCGGATAGAGCGGTTGGGAAGCTACACCGTTTTAACGAGCAGTATTAATATGGCTTCATGGAAACAGGCATTTTACAAGCGGGCTATGGATATTGTCGGCGGCCTGATCGGATGTATCATCACTGGAATTTTGTATTTGATTGTGGCACCATGCATTTACATAAAATCACCGGGACCTATCTTTTTTTCACAAGTCAGGGTAGGTAAAAACGGTAAGAGATTTAAGCTTTACAAATTCCGCAGCATGTATATGGACGCGGAGAAACGTAAGAAAGAACTGATGGCACAGAATCGTGTGAAAGATGGAATGATGTTCAAGCTGGACCACGATCCCAGAATTATTGGTGGTGACAAAGGGATTGGAGGATTTATCAGAAAGTATTCGATCGATGAGTTCCCTCAGTTCTGGAATGTGTTAAAAGGCGATATGAGCCTTGTAGGTACGAGGCCGCCGACCATCGACGAATGGGACAAGTATGAACTGCACCACCGCGTAAGGCTGGCCATAAAGCCCGGAATAACCGGAATGTGGCAGGTGAGCGGGAGAAGTGATATTACGGACTTTGAAGAGGTTGTGAGGTTGGATAAGGCGTATATCACAAACTGGAGCCTGGGATTGGATATGAAGATTGTGATGAGGACTGTGGGTGTGGTGTTTGGGAAGAGTGGGGCGATGTAGGGGTTGGATAGATAAAAGTAATGGGTTTTAGGATATGAACTGTAAATAATAACAATTATTTGTGTATAAAGTATGGATAACGGGGAGTTTTAGAGACGGTAGTTAGACAGAGTTACTATTTATAGTATAAAAAATTTTACGAGTAAATACTCTTGTTTTTAATCTCTGTATTCATGGTTGTCTTTGAAAACGAGTAAAAACAAAATTCCTACTTTCTCGAGTGAAAACGAGGAACAGATCATGGCGGCCTCAGCATTGCCATATTAGTGATCAATCAGTGTAAGCCTTCGATTCAGGATGAATATATAGAAAAGTATTTTGCAGAAATGGAACGGGACTTGACAGCAACACTTGATGCCAAAATACATATAGTGTTGCTGATTTTGTTGTTATCGCTACGCCAATCAGTGTTTAGCCAATAAAAAGTGCTTCAAAAAGGAGGAGCAGGGCGGTTAGTTGAACGCAAAATACCTGGCGGTTCTTAAAACATTTTTTAGAAGTGTATACCTATATGGGAGAAATACCCGGCTGAATAAGGTGGAAAAATGAGAGAACATTTATTCAGCGCGTCTGTGTTTCTCCGTAAATTTTTACAGACAAAAGTTGGTGTAGTGATATGTTGGTGAATTTGCATAGAAAAACAGATGGAATTATAGTTGTTTTGATTGCACGACTTGATGGGATGATTTGCAGATGTAGCTTAACAGGTATAGGCGATATGATAATGTTTTAGTGCATAATGAGCTTTAGAGAGCTATAGGTCTACACGATATAAAGATGTTTTGTATATGAATGGATGTTACAGAGTTATGAGTGTACACAACTAATTGTACGCGAATACGATAGAGCGGAAATATTACAGAAAAAGATTAAAAGGTTTGATTGTACAGAAATTGAGTACAAGAAGACGAAATAAAGATCTGATACTGAAAGGAAGAAGAGGGGGACAAGATTTGAACACAGATTTGGAAATTGAAAAACGGTATCCAATTCTCAATACGTATGTGAACGCGTTGTCTATGGATGAATCCGTAGAAGCGATTGAGAAGATAATAAAACGTGGAATACCAACACAGCATGTAGTTGTTAATGCATTAAAAATTAATTTAATGAAAGATGACAAGCAGCTACGAAAAATTGTGAATATATGCCCTTTGATTAATGCGGATGGTGCGTCGATTGTATGGGCAGCAAAGAAACTCGGTATTCCTCTTAAGGAACGAGTAACTGGTATTGATTTATTTGAGAACCTTATTAAACTTGCTAACGACAAGGGATATAAGATTTATCTTTTTGGAGCAAAAGAGGAGGTAGTTGTCAAACTCAAGAATATGTTTGAAGAACAGTATCCAAATCTTCAAATTGTTGGCTATAGAAACGGTTACTTTACTGAAGCAGATGAGCCAGAAATAGTAAAAGATATGGCCGAATCTGGTGCAGATATGATGTTTGTAGCTTTTTCATCACCGAAGAAAGAATACTGGGTTAATAAGTATTTGAAGCAGTTAAATATTCCCTTTGTTATGGGAGTTGGAGGTAGCTTTGATGTTATGACTGGTGTCACGAATCGCGCTCCAATATGGATGCAGAATCATGGATTAGAGTGGTTTTATCGCTTCATCCAGGAGCCGCGAAGACTTTGGAAACGCTACATAATAGGTAATTGTCAATTTGTCAAATACACTTATACATACAAGAAACACGCAAAAAAGGAGAGGTAATTTAAAATGGTTAACGTAATTGGATTAGGATACATCGGACTCCCTACAACTCTCATGATGGCATCTCATGGAGTAGAAGTAGTTGGTACTGACTTAAACAAGGAGTTAGTAGCTACTTTGAATGCTGCAAAGACAACCTTTAAAGAAGTTGGTTTGGATGAGCTTTTTGCTGATGCTCTTAAAGCAGGCGTTAAGTTTACGACGGAATATCAGGTAACAGATACATATATTGTTTCTGTGCCTACACCTTATGATAAGTTCTCGAAGAAGGTTGATGCAAAGTACGTTGTTGCAGCAGTTAAGCAGATTCTTGGCATCTGCCCTAAGGGGGCGACTGTTGTTATTGAATCTACTGTTTCTCCGGGAACAATCGACAAGTTTATTCGCCCGGTAGTAGAAGAGTCTGGATTTAAGATTGGCAAGGATATTAACCTCGTTCATGCTCCTGAGAGAATTATTCCTGGAAATATGGTTTATGAACTTCTTCACAACAACAGAACCATCGGTGCTGATGATAGAGAAATTGGCGAGAAGATTAAGGAAATCTATGCTACCTTCTGTCAGGGCGAGATTGTTGTTACGAGCATCCGTACAGCTGAGATGACAAAGGTTGTAGAGAACACATTCCGTGCGGTTAATATTGCTTTTGCAAATGAACTTGCTAAGATTTGCCGTCATGATGACATGGATGTATATGAAATTATCAAAATCTGCAACATGCATCCTCGTGTAAATATTCTTCAGCCAGGTCCAGGTGTTGGTGGTCACTGTATTTCTGTAGACCCGTGGTTCCTCGTTGGAGACTACCCTAACCTTGCAAAGGTTATTGATGAGTCTATGAAGACTAATGATGGAATGCCTGATTTCGTTCTGAACCGTATCTATGAAATCATGAAGCAGGAGGGACTGACAGACATCAGCCGTGTTGGCCTGTATGGTCTTACATATAAAGAAAACGTTGATGATATGAGAGAGTCTCCTACTCTTCAGATGCTTGAGTTAATGGAGAGACATCTTTGCGGAAATTTTGTAAAGGTATACGATCCGTTCATCACAGAGGATGAAGTTCCCAACCAAATGCATAATCTGGACGAGTTCCTTGATTCAGTAGATCTTGTTGTGCTTCTTGTTGGTCATGATGAGATTAAGCAGAATATGGATAAGCTTCAGGGGAAGGTTGTTTTTGATACACGCCATATTTGCAATAACGAGGGGATATATAGACTGTAAGGAGAACGGACGATGGAGGTTTATAAATGGTATAAAGTATCCCGTTTTCTGTACCTTCACCATGTTCCAGCACTTCCTGGAATAATAAAAGCAAGTATCAGAATATTATGGGGGGGAGTAATTCCTTATCAAGCAGATATTGGTGAAGGAACTGTAATTGGTTATCAGGGAATCGGGGTAGTTATTCATAAACGATGCGTTCTTGGGAAGAACTGTCATATTTCTCAAAACGTAACGCTTGGAGGAACTTCTGGAATTTATGAGGTGCCTATACTTGGCGATAATGTCACAGTTGGAGCGGGTGCGAATATAATCGGTCCCGTGCATGTAGGTAACAATGTTGAGATTGGTGCTGGAGCGGTGGTTATTCGAGACATTCCTGATGACTGTATCGCAGTTGGAGTTCCAGCAAAAGTTATAAAGAAATCAGAGAGTGAACAATAAAATGAGAACTGTAATGTTGGTATTCGGAACACGTCCTGAAGCTATTAAGATGTGTCCTGTTGTAAATGAATTAAAAACAAGAGAAAACGTCAAGACCGTTGTATGCGTAACAGGTCAGCATAGGCAGATGTTGAATCAAGTACTAGAGACATTCCAGGTCGTTCCTGATTATGATCTTGCCATCATGAAGGATAGACAGACCCTGTTTGATGTAACTGTAAATATTCTGGAGAGGATCAAGGCAGTACTTGAAGAGGTGAAGCCAGATGTTGTCTTGGTGCACGGAGATACTTCCACCACTTTTGTAACAGCATTGGCATGCTTTTATCTGCAGATCCCGGTTGGTCATGTAGAGGCCGGTCTCCGTACATATAATATTTTTTCTCCGTATCCGGAAGAGTTTAACCGTCAGGCAGTGTCAATTATTTCCAAACTCAACTTTGCTCCTACAGAGATTTCAAGAGATAACCTCATCAAAGAGGGCAAAGATCCAGAGACCATCTATATCACTGGTAATACTGCAATTGATGCACTTAAGACTACCGTTCGTGAAGATTACCAGAATAAATATCTGGATTGGGCATCTGACTCCAGGCTTATTATGATCACTGCTCATAGAAGAGAGAATCTTGGTGAGCCGATGCAGCACATGTTCAGAGCAATCCGCCGTGTAATGGATGAGCATCCGAACATCAAGGCAATCTATCCAATCCATATGAATCCTGCTGTTCGTCAGAAAGCAGATGAAGAGTTGGCAGGATGTGATCGTATCAAGATTATTGAGCCTCTTGAAGTTCTTGATTTCCATAATTTCCTGAACAAGAGCTATTTGATTCTTACCGACTCTGGTGGAATTCAGGAAGAAGCTCCAGCTCTCGGCAAGCCAGTTCTTGTTATGCGTGATACAACAGAGCGTCCAGAAGGGATTGCTGCTGGTACATTGAGACTGGTGGGAACGAAAGAAGAAACTATTTACCAGAACTTCTCTGAACTTCTCACCAATAAGGAAGCATATGGGAAGATGAGTCATGCATCTAATCCATATGGAGATGGTACTGCAAGTAAGCAGATTGCAGACATATTAGAAGAAAAGTTGGTATGAAATTATGAGGGACATTAAGTGGTTGGCAAATAGGCTAAAATCAATGAATGTGCCTGAAGTTGCTTGGAGAGTTCAGCAGAAGGTGGTACAGAAACAAGAATACAAAAAATATTATTTGTTTGATAAGCCAGTCACTGATGTACCTCTTTCTGAAGAAGTAAAGTCATTAACTTTAGATGTATCAAGATTAGCTATTAATTGGAATAATCAGCATACAACTGTGTTTGATGGTTTAGTACTTTTAGGTAATTATAAATATAGTGACTATAAAATGTATTGGAACGCGGGCTTTCAAACAGATAATATGTGGGATGAAAATGACTTCTCATACTCAATTTCAACTAATCAGAGGGAAGATATAGGCGATATTAGAACAAACTGGGAGTTGAATCGGCACTTTCAATTTGCTTGTATTTCAAAGAATTATTATCTGACAGGCGATGATAAGTACTTAGATGAGTTCAGAGACTTGTTCAACAGCTGGAATGACCATAATCACTTCCTACATGGCGTAGAATGGACAAGTGCTATGGAAGTAGCTATTCGTGTTAATTCATGGATCTATGCTTATGCATTTTTAAAGAAATCATTTGAAAAGTATCAGAATCAGGATGAATCGATACTTAATAAACTCAGCCACGGAATATTAGCTATGGCTGTATATATAAAATCTCATAGAGCAAAGTTTTCTTCTGCAAATAATCATTTAATTGTAGAAATGTATGCTTTGGGATTAACAGGAATAGTATTTTCATATCAGCCCTGGATTAATTATTCTATTAAGGTGCTGACCGAGGAGTTACCGAAGCAAAACTATGCGGACGGTGTAAATAAGGAAATGTCACTCCATTATCAGGCATTTGTGATGGAAGCATATGGTTTACTTTGGCTTTCAATGGAGAAGAACAAAATTAAAGTTCCGTCTGTTTGGAAAGATTATTTAGAGAAAATGAGTGAATTTGTAGCTGACAGTTGCGGAGAATACAGTGAAGTCATCATATTCGGGGACAACGATGAAGGAAAAATTCTGGATCTAAGTGGAAAAAAGATAAATTACTATCATTATGTTCTTCAGATAATGGGAGATATTTTAGGAGGACAATACACCTCGTTTAAACGTCAGGAAACTATTGACTGGGTAAGCATGGAAAAGACAGGTGGAATGTATACCTCATCAGATATTCGTGTGTACGAAGAAGGTGGAATGGTTTTTCTGAGAAGTAAAGATCGAAAAGTGCTCATGGCAATGGACTGTGGTGATTTAGGTTTTGGTAGTATCGCCGCGCATGGTCATGCTGATGCATTGAGCATACAGGTTTATTACGAAGGGAATCCGGTATTAGTTGATTCAGGTACATACAACTATCATGTCCCAAAGAAATATAGAGATGAGATGCGATCCACGAAAGCACATAATACGGTTTATGTCGAAGATATCGAACAGGCAGAAATGCTTGGACCATTCTTGTGGGGATGCCGATACAATGTGAATACAATTAAATGTACAGATAAAGAGGGTAAAGTTACTGTTCAATGCAAGATCAATTATAAAGGGGTCGAACATACTCGGATAGTTGCTTTCGATCGTAATCGTAATTTAGAAATTATAGATAGTATCAGGACAAAATTATCCGATATTAAGCCATCACAAATATGGAATATAAACGCGGTAGATGATCCTGTCAACGATAATAATGCTTTTGTATTTCAAAGAGAGAAAATCAGAATTACTAGCACAAACGCTATTATATATGATGGTTGCTGCTCTTATGAATACAACAATCTGGAGAAAAAGAAAATTCTTAAGATAGATTTTGATGATCAAATTCACACACATATAAATCTCCTGTGAGGATATACAGATGAATAAACAATTTGTAAAAAATATATACGAGAAAACACCTAGTGGAATAAAAAGACTATTTTCCAGAACTATTCGCAATCGATTGATTAACAATAAAGTGTTTAGAAAACAGTACGATCTTTTAGTTCGTGCAGAACAAATGACGAATTCTGAAGTAGATACAATTCAACAGCAAGAATTAAAAAAAATATGCATCTATGCGTATGAAAACTGCGATTTTTATAAAAACGAATTTGATAAGAATGGATTTAATCCATATGACTTTACCGTAGATGATTTCATAGGCAAGGTTCCTATCATAGACAAAAATATTGTATTAAATAATATTGAGGGTATTAATTCACGGGCCATCGATGATAGTTATGAAGCTGTTACTGGTGGGTCGAGTGGAAAAAGACTTGTCGTGAATACTACGATGGAATGTCTCTACAAAGAATATGCCTTTGTGTATCACCACTACACGAAATTTACCAAATCGTATGATTATAAACGCAGCTCTTTAGCCTATATAGGTGGATATGGAGATACTCTGATTTCCGAAAATCCGTTGTATGCAATGCGGATTTATAATTCAATGCAAATAAATAAAGAGACTATATCAAAAGTTGTGAAGGATATAAACTCATATAAACCTGAATTTATTAGAGGATTGCCATCAGCTATCTATTTCTTCTGCAAATTGATTAAACTTAATAATCTTAAAATAGGGTATCCTGTTGATGGAATTATTCTGCAGTCAGAAAATATATATCCTTATCAGTCCGAAGCAATTAAAGGGGTATTTAATTGTGAGATATTAACGCACTATGGTCATACAGAGAGAGTCGTATTCGGAGAACAGCAATTAAATGAGAAAGGGTTATGCTACAGATTTAATAAATTGTATGGCTACACAGAGTTAGCGAACGATGGTCGAATTATTTCTACGGGATTTATTAACTATAAAATGCCGCTAATTCGTTATGCTACTGATGACTATGCAGAACTCGTCGCAGGTGATTTATATAAGATTCGTGGTCATAGAGAAAAGACAATGTATGGAAAGCATGGTGAACTCGTATCATTGGCTTCCTTTACTGACACTTCTGCGGTTTTTGAAAAAATTGAAAAATATCAATTTGTTCAGGAAGAACTTGGACATGTGTTGCTTAGAATTGTCCCTGCTATAGGATTTACGGAGCAGGAATATAAAAAGGTACATGAGTTCTTAAATGAAAAGGCGCAAGGGATAATTGATTTTAGTGTTCAAACAGTAGATGATATCGAGTATAAAACAAGAGGAAAGTTTGATCTTTTGATTCAAAAATTGAGTGAGACGGCTAATGACTAATGTTTATATTGGAGAGTTGCCTCCACCATATGGGGGAGTAACTAGAAAAAACAAATTAACATACGAAACTGTATTCATAGATGCAAATACATTTTTCTTTGATCTGGTAGAATTTAAACGTTCGAAAAAACTTTGTGTAAGTCTTTGTGTGAAGCTTCTTTGTAGCATTCGCGTGTCGAATCATATGATTGTAGGAGTAGGTACTTCTGGAAGAAGAAAGCTTCTTCTCCTAGCACGATTTATTTTAACAGGTACAAACGGACTTCATAAGACAATGGTAATTGGCATGGGAGGACAAATTGGAATCCCAGAAAAAGAAAGCGGCTTATTACGGTTCCTTATGAAGAGAGTAGGAAGTACATGGGTAGAATCTCAAACAATGATTGAGAGATTAAATAATATAGATATTAAAAATGCCTATTTATTTCCAAATTGTAGAGAGGATGAAGGTGCTTGCTTGCCTCAAAAGAATACGGGTAAGCTGAAATTAGTTTATTTTTCAAAAATCTGTGAAGAAAAAGGCATGGATTTAGTTATTGAGGCATTTGATAAAATTGAGCAAATTGCTACATTAGATATATATGGTGAAGTTGATGCATCTTATAAAGATCGGTTTGAAGAATTCTTAAAGATTTTTAACTCTGTAAGGTATCATGGCATATTTAAGGATTCAACTTTGGTATATCAGGAACTAAATAAATATGACGCAATTATACTCCTCACACATTGGATTGGCGAAGGCGTGCCAGGAGCATTAATCGAATCGAAGATGGCTGGTATCACTGCAATCGTCAGTGACTGGAACTACAATAAGGAAGTAGTGCTGGATGGAGAAGAGGGCATAGTTTTGAAACGGAACTCACCGGAAGAATTAATTAAATCTGTCAATTACCTTCACGAAAATAGAGATGAATTAGACCGGTTTAAGCAATCCTCATTTGATTCGAGAGGGAGATATTGTATAGAATCATACTGCCCACTTATCTTGGAAGCACTAAAAAAGGAGTGACTGTATGAAAACAATTGATATAAAAAGGGTTTCAAGCGCCTTGGTGCTACTATATCCGATTGCAAATATTTTATTCAGCACCTTTACAGGTGCTGAACATTACTCGACATTTACAATAATGTATGTATTTGCAATTTTACTTACTTGTATATGGAGAAACCGCTGTAGAGTAGATGCGAACTTCATAATAATAGGTAGTGTCTTCCTTATTACTATGTTTGTTGCGTATAACAAATCCGGTAGTATTTTACTTCAGTTTTTCTCATTCCTTTTATTATTGGATGCATACCATTATAAGGACTATGAGGAAACGTTCAAAAAGAAAATTCTAGAATCCGACAAACTTATCTTTAGAGGTATTTGCTTCTATTTAGCAGTGCTGTTTTATACATTTGTCTTTAAAGACGGCATTCAAACCGGGTGGGGAACGGTTGTTTTATACGGCCCATATAGTTTGTCACATATTCTAGCATATGAATTATTGGCAATACTGTGCCTCGCGTTGTTCGTGTATAAAATAAAAATGGAAACCAGATGGCTTGTTTTAGGAGCTGTTTTGGAAGTACTAATAGTACTTACATGTGTGCGATCTGCTATCCTTTCATCAGCATTTGTCTTGGTATGGTTGTTACATAGCTTTAACCTAAAAAGAAAATTTGAGTATATAATATTGGGGGGGATAGTATTAGGTATCTTAGCTTATTTCAGGGTATTCGACCAAGTAATCACTAAGTCCTTATACGCAATGGGGAACGGTAGTATTACTAATGGAAGAGAATGGATCGTTAATAGTGTATCTATGATCTATGAAGAGTCATCTGTGTTTGAAAAAGTATTTGGCTCCGGATATGAGAATCTACTTAGAGGTAATTATAGATACCTTGGCACAGCAATTCAGGGGCATAATGATCTACTTACTATTCTAATTAGCTTTGGAATCGTTGGAGTCGGTCTGTACACGGAAGAACTAATAAGATTTATTAAAGGAAAAGGGGGAATAGGCTGTTTCCTCATGTTGGCAGTACTGGTTTATTACAATGGTTTGTTCTTGTATACATCAATGGTTATAGGATTGATTGTAGTAAGGATTTTCTTTAGAGAGTGTGGTAGTACAAGAAAAAAGAATGATAATGAAAGTTGAGTCGTGTGATATGGAACCATTAATTTCGGTAATAATACCAGTATATAATGTCAAAACGTATTTGTTAGCATGTTATACAACGGTAAAAAATCAGACATATAAAAATCTGGAGATAATTTTAGTTGATGACGGTTCCACAGATTCTTCTGGAAAAATGTGTGATGAATATGCTCTGGAGGATGAACGTGTAAAAGTAATCCATAAAATAAACGGAGGATTATCTGATGCCCGTAATGCTGGCTTAGATATTATGACAGGTGAGTATGTAACTTGCATAGACTCAGATGATATTGTTTCGCCAGACTATATTTCAACTCTTTATACCGGGGCTAAACAATTTGATACAGATATTACTGTTGGAACCATGCGAGCCTTTTACGAAAGTGATTACATAACGTGGGGACAGTTAATCGGAAAAAATGACAAATGTGAGTGGCAATGTTTAAATCGTAAAGATACATTAAGTAAAATTTTACTACAGGCAGGAGTTGATGTATCTGCTTGTGCAAAGTTGTACAGGTCTTCGTTGTTCGAAAAGATTAGGTACCCACTTGCAAGATTATATGAAGATTTAGCAACCACATACAAATTAATAGATTGTACAAATAAAGTGGCTATTACTTCTAAACCAATATATGGGTATAGGAGAAATAGAGAGGGGTCTATTACTAAATCTGGATTTAGTATGAAAGAAATGGAATTAATGATTTCGTATAAGGAATTCTATGACTTTATCTTAAAAAACTATCCGGAGCTAAAAAGAGAGGCAAATGTTCGGTATGCGGTATCCGCAGGAATAATTCTGGAAAGTTTGTATCTCGCTGATGAAGAATCGAATAACAGTGAAATTGCTAAAGAAATGAAGAATATTATTTCTTCATATAAATTTGATTTGTTGTTTAGCTCAGAAGTAAGCATACGAAAAAAGGTCAAGGTATTTGTTGCCAGGCATTCAAAAAAAATATATTTACATTTGTATAGAATGTATTTTAAGTAGTGATTGGAGATAATTGTAAAATGGTAATCGGATATACAACAGGCGTATATGATCTATTCCATGTAGGTCATCTAAATCTATTTAAGAATGCAAAAGGAATGTGCGATAAGTTGATCGTCGGGGTAACGGTAGATGAGCTTGTACAGTATAAGGGAAAAAATTCAATGATTCCATTTGAGGATCGTATCGAACTTGTACGCAGTTGCAAGTATGTGGACGCTGCAGTACCACAGTATGACATGGATAAGCTGACAGCTTGTAAAAAACTTGGTGCGACATACCTTTTTGTAGGTGATGACTGGTATGGTACTGAAAAATGGAAGAAGTATGATAAGGATTTTGCGAAAGAAGGAATCAAGATTATTTACTTCCCATACACAAAAGGTATTTCTTCTACAAAGATTCAAGCAGCTTTAGATGCTGTTAGAAAAGACGATTTACATGACGTGAAATGAGGAGGATAAATAAAATGGTAGATAAGAAGTATTGCATGAGTTCATATATGGCATTCAGATATATCGAGGATGCTAACAAGAATTTCTATGAGGGCGGACATCACAAAAACATTACTCCCGTTCCAGATGACCAGAGAATTTTGGTACATACTGTTGAAGATATCGACAGAGAAATCGCAAAACAGATGGAACAGTTCAAAGATAAGAAGAAAGGTATCATGCTTTCAGGTGGAATGGACTCCGCAATTGTAGCATCTTACATGTGCGGTGCTGATGCTTATACATTTAGATTCTTAGGTGGTGAATTCCAAAGGGAGGAGCTTGCTAGAGCTGAGTACTATGCAAAATATTATGGTCTGAACCTTCATTATGTAGATATCAATTGGGATACAGTTATAGCGCATCTTGAACCAGTCATGAAAGCAAAATGTGCACCTGTACACTCCATTGAGCCGCAAATTCTCCAGGCTGCACTTCAGGCAAAATTAGATGGTATTGAGATGATGTTTGTTGGCGAGAGCAGTGATTTGATTTTTGGTGGTATGGACGGATTGCTTGCTAAAGACTGGACTTTTGATGAATTTGTTGAGCGTTATACTTTTACCAAGCCAGAGGAAGTATTAGTAGAACCTGAATCTATGAACTACCTCTTTGAGAGATATCGTCGGGAAGATATGATTGATTTCCTGACATTTATGGATGATGTTTTTTCGATTGAATCCTCAAGCTCCTACTTTAATGCATTCACTGTTGCTGAAATGCCATATTATGATCCGTATGCAAGGCTTAAGATGGCTGATGAACTTGATCTATATCGTGTTCGTCACGGAGAGCCCAAGTATCTTATTCGTGAGCTTATGAGTAAAAAATATCCAGAAATTCCTGTTCCTAATAAGACTCCAATGCCACGTCCGGTTGATAAGTATTTTAAAAATTGGGGAGGACCTAAGCGTCCAGAATTCAAGATAGATATTGACATTACTAAGTTTACAGGCAATCAGAAATGGCAGATGTACTGTCTTGAACAGTTCCTCAATATGATAGAAGGATAAAAGAATGAAGAATAAAATCATTTCTATGATTTTTTACTTGTTTAGGGTTTTTCCAATTAATGACAGAAAAATAGTAATAGCAAACTTTGGCGGAAAGGGGTATGGAAGCGAGGGTAAAGCTATTGCAGATAGAATTATGGAAGCGAGAAACGACTTGGATATTGTTTGGCTTGTTCGTAACCCAGATGAAAAATTGCCTAAAGGTATTCGAGGCATAAAATTTGCTTCCATCAAGGCTATATATGAGCAAGTCACTGCAAAAGTTTGGATTGATAATCGGAGAAAACCTGGATATGTAAGAAAACGTCGAGGACAATATTATATCCATACTTGGCACGGTGGTGGCCCCTGCTTGAAATGGGTAGAGAATGATGCTAGTGATACGCTTCCGCGTGAATACATCGAGTATGCTATTAATGATTCGAAAATGGCCAATTTGATGGTATCTGGATCTGATTGGAGAACAAAAAATATGCGAGATTCGTTTTGGTATGATGGAGAAATTGCCAAGTGTGATCTCTTCAAAAAAATTAAATCCGAAAGTGAAAGTGATATTAAATCCAAGGTATATAACTTTTTTGATGAGTTAGATGATAATGACCATTTACTTTTATATGCACCAACTTTTAGAGCTGATAAAAATCTAGAGTGCTATAACATGAATTTTTCTGAAGTTATAGACACATTATCTAATGTATATGGAGGAACTTGGAAAGTTATTGTTCGCCTTCATCCAAGTATTGCATCTCTAGATGGTTTTATGCATTATACTGATAAAGTATTAAATGGATCTCAGTATTCTCAGATTGAAGACCTGATTATAGCAACTGATTTCTTAGTGACAGATTATTCAGGATGTATTTTCGATGGATTTAAGCTGAAACGAAAAGTGATTTTATACGCATTAGATCTTGAACACTATCTAAGCAAAGAAAGAGGTATGTATTTTGATATCCACTCTTTGCCAGCGCCACTGTGCCGGAATATGAATGAATTCCTGGAATGTTTAAAAACATTTGATGAGGCAAAGTATGAAAAAGATAGAAACGCCTTTGTCGATGAAATAGGTTACTACGATGATGTTGGGCCAGAGGTTGTCGTTAATAAAATCTTGGTGGAGATTAAAAGGTAAACTGGTCCTAAATGAGGTGATAATTTGTGATAAAGTCAGTTTTAAATAGATATAAGAGTTTTCCAATTCAAGTTAAGGCATCGCTGTGGTTTTTAATTTGTTCTTTTTTACAGAAGGGAATATCTACAGTCACTACTCCTATATTTACGCGAATAATGAATACAACAGAATATGGTCAGTACAACGTGTTTAATTCATGGTTGAGTATTGCATCTATTTTTGTTTCATTAAGCTTAACTGGAGGGGTATATGCACAAGGACTTGTGAAGTTTGAGAAAGATAGAAACGTATTCACATCGTCATTACAAGGTTTGACTTTACTGCTTGTTGCTGTATGGATGGTTATATACTTTATTTTTCATGATTTTTGGAATCAGCTGTTTACTTTAAGTTCAGTTCAAATGATTGCTATGCTAGTTATTATTTGGACAACTGCGGTATTTTCCTTTTGGTCAACAGAGCAGAGAGTTAACTATAAATACAAAGCCTTGGTAGCTATAACGCTAGTAGTTTCTTTGGCAAAACCAATTGTTGGTATATTCTGTGTTTCTGTTACTAATGATAAAGTAAGCGCCCGAATTCTTGGAATAGCATTAGTTGAACTGATTGGGTATGCATGGCTGTTTTTTATTCAAGTTAAAAGAGGTGAAGTGCTATTTTCTAAGAAATATTGGGTATATGCATTAAGCTTTAATTTACCTCTTGTGCCACACTATTTATCACAAACAGTGTTAAACAGTGCTGACAGAATTATGATTCGCGATTTGGTTGGTCCATCGGATGCGGGCATATACAGCCTTGCATATTCGATCTCACTGTTGATGCTTTTATTCAATACGGCATTAATGCAGACCATAAATCCGTGGATCTACAGGAAAATTAAAGATAAGTCTATAAAAGATATTTCGTCAGTCGCATACTCAACACTAATGGCGCTTGCCTGCCTTAATTTGCTGCTTATTGTTCTTGCGCCGGAGGTGGTTGCTATATTTGCTCCGCCTACATATTATGACGCAATTTATGTGATACCGCCAGTTGCAATGAGTGGATATTTCATGTATATGTATGATTTATTTGCCAAGTTTGCTTTTTACTATGAAAAAACCAAATTTGTTATGATAGCCAGTGTTACTGGAGCAATTCTTAATATTATATTGAATTTTATATTCATAAGACTGTTCGGATATCGTGCTGCTGGCTATACTACTTTAGCATGCTACATGATTTACAGCATATGTCATTATATTTTCATGAATAAAGTATGTGATCAATTCTGTGATGGAGTAAGACCATACGAACAGAAGAAGCTACTCATGATAACGGTTCCATTTCTTCTTGCAGGATTTGCAATATTAGGAACATACAGGTATCCTGTTATAAGGTACGGAATTTTAGCAGTTGCATTAGTTCTAGTTCTCTTAGGAAGGAACTGTATAATATCTGTGTTGAAAGACTTACTTGCAAAAAAGAAAGCTTAATACAATTTGCTAAATAGAGTTCGGAAAATATGTATAGTTTCCCTAAAGCTAAGAGTGGGAGGACGCTCAATACAACGATAAGCAGGTACATAAACCTTGAATTCTTGTAAGCGCTTCAACATAAGTACCGTACAAGAACACATTAAGTTTAAATTAAACATTAAATTGACTCAGCATTTTCTTTTATATTTTCAGCCCGTTTATTACAGCTTTTTATAAACAAATCTGCTGTGATAATTGCAAAGATAGTTCCCGAGTTAGCAGACATCATTACATGGCCGGCAATCATACTAAAAGAGAATACAAAAAGAAACATTACTTTTTCCATAAATAAGTCTTTCACTTTTAACGATTTTATAAAAAAAGAAAGATAGAACACTATAATTATGCACACTGTTACAATTCCAAACCAAAAAAGGCAATCAAAAAAATCCAACTCAATTAGCGCAAACTGATTAGCGCTAATTCCGTCATTGGGGCACTTAGTACTTTTTCCAATACCCAAAATAAAATTTAATACACCTTTATATCCATCACTGTACCAAAAATCAAATCCTGGTTTAATTCTTAAATTTCTTCTTGATAATAAAAAACTTAAAAACCCTTCTATTTCAACATATCGGTTATAGCTATAGATAATTCTGGAAATTATATTATTTATTTGACTATTTAAAATGAAACCTATAAAAGGAATACCTGGTAAACCAAGGCATATTAATAATAAAATAAATTTTAGTTTATATTTTAGCCCCTCATATTTAAAAAGATAGGCCAAACATACAATAAAAAGAGAGAGAATACTTGTTTTAGAGCCAATAAAAAGCAAAGCAAATATAATTAAAAAAAGTTTCAACAGATTAGTGAAATCAATACCATTTATCCCGTGAATATCCTTCGGATTTTTTTCTCTGACTATTATATTGTCATATAATTTTTGAAAATTATATACAAATAGTACCATTAAAATAACATTAAGTTCATTATTTGCATAATAGAAACCTTTATAGCCGCTCTCAAATGCATAATTAGAAATATAAAATCCTATTCCCAGTATCTTGGGTATCACTAATGATAGAGGATAGATCCAAGAATACACATTCAATAAACGATTGATGATATCTTTGTCATATCTGGAAGTTATACTTAAACTATATATTAAATATACAGGTAAAAGTAATTTTAGTGTATATGAAAAATTTTCTATAACAGATCCATTAAATCTAATATATTGTATAAGGTTAAGTAAAAATAAGAAGATCGTGAATATTATAAGCCATAGCTGTTTTTTACTAAATTTATGGCAATAAAGAGTACAGACCATATATAAGAATATAAAAATTCTATACCCCTGCCCTATATACGTTATAATGCCATTCATATTCAAATTAAAAGCATAACCGGTTATCATATCCACAAAAGGCATTAGTAATAGCAGATCATACAAAATGTAGCCGGTTTTAAAAGATAGTTTCATTTTTTGTCTATGTATTTAAATAAAATACATATTTTCCTCCATATGTTTTTGAAAATATTGAGAAGTATCAGATGCAAGAGCACTATATCATCTGAAATTCTCAAATATATTAACTAATACCTCTGAAATTCTGCTCATATCATACTTATCAACTGTTTTGAAAGCATTTAAACGCAACCTGTTTTTTTCGATATCAGGTTTATTTAGCAGTTTAATAATCTTATCGCTCAATTCTTTTGGATTCTCAGGATCAAATGTAATACCATTTACATCATTTTTCAGATACGTTGAGGGACCATATTTATTGGAACCCAATACAAGGCAGCCACATGCCATCGCTTCTAAGCCAACCAAGCCTAAACTTTCACTTTTCCTGTAAGTTGGAAAACAAAATACGTCTAATATGTTAAATATATCAGAAATTTCATTCTGGCTTAGCAAATCAAACTTAATTATTTTTTCTTCTATTCCTAAATCCGCAGCTGTTTTGTAATATTCATCTATCTCATCCCCATCCCCAACGACAATGTAATTTAAGCTATCATAATTTTTAAGCAAATTTACAGTTTGTAAAAAAGTATCCCATCCTTTATTTTTTTCAATTCTTGAAACATAACCTATATAGATCTTTGATTGCTCCAGATGATATTTAGTCAAGAGTTTATCTTTCTTTTTTTGGTAAAATATACTACGATTCACACCGCCTGAGGGGAAAATAAAAATGAATTCTTTTTTTACATTATATACAGTCTGCATTATTTGCAAAAAGTAATCAGAAGGAACTATAATGTAATTAATTAGCGGAATCGCTTTTCGTATAATCTTCTCCCACTTTTCATCTTTTTTTTGATCTGGAACCACATCATTACCATGAACGTTAACGACAATTTTTATTTTCTTATTTATTTTTCTGGCAACAATAATTGGCAGGGATATATGAGATAAAAAATGTCCATATAGAACATCATATCTTCCTGCACATACATATAAAACAATTCTTACATAAAATAAAGCATAAGAAAGTATTTTGACAAGTAAGTTGTTGGTTTTTTTAATTACTACTTTTTTAATCTGAACATTTTCCATAGTTTTAAGAATTTCTTCCGTATTCTTTACAAATATCCCGTAATGAGGATATTTATTAGATGGATACATATTAGCAGCAAGAAGAATTTTCATATAATTAATTTATCTCTCCTTATTTTTTACTTTCCCCAGTATATTTATCAGTATGTTATTTATTAGTTTATGATTTATTACAACAGCAAACACCAAACCTATAAGTCCATTTAATATGTTTAAATAAAATGATTGCCTCCAACACATGACGCACATAGCTATTAAAAAGGATAAATACATAAGTATATTTTTTACTTTAACATTTATCTGATGATATTTTTTTATGTCACACAGTCTGTATAATGACAGAAAAAAATAGCTCATAAGTGTAGATACAGATGCAGCATAGATACCTATATAATTAATTAACATCAAATCTAAAACTAAATTCACACCTGCTGCGGCAATTGTTGTCAATCCCATATTTATTGTTCTTTTATGGGCTATATATATCCCTCCAATAAAAGAGGCAAAAACCGAAAATAAAGTTCCGAGAAAAAGGATCGGCATTTGGGCATAAGCTTCAGCATAATTTCCTTTAATTAAAATTTTAAATAAAACAGGTGTCGCTGCAATTAATAATGCAGTTCCACCAGATAATATCCGTGATATTAGTTCGAACATTTGAGTATAATAAGCGTCTTTATCCGTGTCTTTAGCTGCTAAAGATGCATTTTCCTGCCACGCATATGTAAAGGTAGTCTGTATTAAAGCCAATAGTGAGGGTATTTTATTTGCAACAGCATATATAGCTGTTGCATTTAATCCAAGAAAAAACGTAATAACCAGTCTGTCTGACAGGCGCAGTATCCAGTCAGAAAGTACATGTGGCACCAGTGGCCATGAATACTTCAAAATTTGTTTTAATAAATCTTTTGAAAGCAATTTTATATCTATATTTGATATAATTTTTCCTTTTATAATTAATATCAATAATCCGGTGATTGTTGCTAAAGTTAATGATAACAATAATCCGACAATTCCCTGATCTGCGATTTTTAAGATTCCAATAACCAAAATCATATTTAAAGCAGATTCCACAACAGCGCTGATAGAATAAAGCAAATTGTTTGATAAACCTCTAACAATTTGACGTGCTGTTAATACCAGAATATTTACAAAAAAGTAAATGCATATTAATAATCGAATTATGATTGATAATTTATACAATGCAAAAAAAAGTACAAACAAGGAGAGGATAGAAACCGGTATTATAAAAAATAGTATATTTGTAATTACACTTCTTGTCTTAATCTTGTTGCCCCTGTATTCAATAAGAAATCTAAAAGCGGCAGCTTGTACCTGAAGAGTAAACATTGGTAAGAAAAAAGAAACCAAAGTAGTAATTAAATCGTATGTTCCATATTCAATTTGAGTCAATGAGGCAGTTATAACAGGCAATGTAATAAATGTAGTCATTTTAGGCAGAATAGTTCCTATAGCTATAATGATTGTATTTTTTAAAAGCGCTCGTTCTCTATTCATTTCTTTGGATTCTCTTTCTGGTGTTTAACTATATGACTTATTATTTATCAAAGAAATTCTTATTTCCACCGTTTGAGTCATTTATTTACTAAAATTTTTTTCTTGCCTTATTAATTGCTACATCTAAGGATTTACTTTTTCCCATGAGTTTCCTGACAATTTTTTTTGTTTCATTTTTAATGTTTAAGGCAGTATTCGCATCATAATAAGTGTGGACAATTTTTGCGTCCTCATCCTTTAAAGTAAATACTTCAAATAATATTGGTGTTTCAGAATCTTCTTTTAAAAATTCCTGCAGCTTTTCATCAAATTCCTCCTGACTAGACGCGCATAAGTAACGAAAACCTCTTGACTCAATCCACCCTTTTGCAGTTCCATCGTGTTCAGCTGCAATATATGTATTTATTTCTGAAATTTTTGTACCATATGAATAGTGAAATAGTTCAGCTCCTTCATTATTATTTAATAAAATTCGAATGTTTTTTCCACAATATCTGTTCCAACATGCATTTAAATCATAAAAAAAGCTTAAGTCACCAATTAATAAAAAGCATAAATCTTTACTTACTACTGCATTTCCCATGAATGCAGAAAAAGATCCATCTATTCCATTTGTTCCTCTGTTACAATATACTTTAATGCTATCCTTTAATTGGAACATATTTGCATAACGTATACTGCTGCTGTTAGCGATGTGAAATATACTGTTATCGGGTATACTTTCCATTAATCTTTTAACGGAATATAAACTGGAATAAGGAGGTTCCGGTAAACGAATCCTGTTAATCACATCACTCCATTGAAAATAATACTCATTTTTATCTATGGCACCATATTCAGTAAAAAATTTTAAAAATTCCAGAGAGGAACATTCAAAGATGTCGCTTAAGCAGCGTAATGAATCCCGGACAATACCATCTTCGCATATTAACCATTGTTTTATGGGAGTAGTTCTTTTAGCAATTGCAGCTTTTAATGGTTGTACAAGAACAGAATTTCCTCCCATAGTAATAATAATATCAGGTAGCAAATTTTCTATTTCGGAATCATTAAGTACATTGATCGCTGTATATATGTTAACTGCATTTTTGCTATGAAGATTAGCCATATGATCCTTAGCGATGATACAATTAAATCTCTCAGTAAAGACATCTAAATACTCTATTTCTTCATCGGATATAAATGTACTCTGTCCATAAAGAATCATAATCTTTGAAGATTCTAATTCCTTAATTTTTTCCTTCCACAGTTCCTGTTTATTTCTTCCAATTTCGTAACGATTCATTCTATTCAAAATATCCGGTTTTTCGTATAAAGCATCTGATACATTTGTTGCCTTATCATCAATTTGAAAATTAATATGAACAGGGCCGTTTCCGTGATGACTCAGTTCCAGTAAAGCTGCGTGGATACGATTAGAACAATACCAGTAATCCTGTTTACTGACAACTGCCGGAAGCTGAACGCTTAATTTAGTAATACTCTTTAATAAATTTGTTTGAGGAATCATTTGGTCTTCATTTTGATTCAGAAAATACGATGGTCTATCTGCTGTTAGTACCACCAATGGGAGTTTTTGATAAAATGCTTCTGAGACTGCGGAGGTATAATTACAGACCGCTGTCCCTGATGTGCAACAAATTGCCGCTGGTGAATTAAGACGTTCTATCAAACCTAATGCAAAAAAACCTGCACTTCTCTCGTCCACAATTGAGTAGCAAGTAAAAAAATCGTCATTTTCAACCATCTGTACAAAAGAAATATTTCTATTGCCTGATGATAATACTATATTTTTTATATTGTACGCTTTAAGTAATGATACTAAGATTTTTACATTTTCTTTTAGTGAGTATCCCATTTTTTTCTCTTTTCTTTCTTATAGATTTATAGCCTGCATTAATAATTCATGCAGTTTTTTTTCATATTCATAATCCATCTGGAAAATCATTTTATCAAATCTTCTTTGAATCATGTATGCGAAATCCGTTATCATATAATAGTACCTTCTGTCAAAGTTGTAACCGGATAAATCTATATATGACGCTTTATCCTTATACTCATCTTTTCCGTCTCTTTCTGCATATGTCATTTTTGTGGGATTTTCTAACGGTTTAATTTCAATCGTTCCTTTAGAACCGGATATTACAATCTGCCTTCTGCCGTAACCATTGGCATCAACACAGGACGCGGCAACTATTGATGTCCCTCTGTTATATTCGAGCAGGGTAAGTGTGCTGTCATCTGCTTCAGTGGAATTAAATCCTGATTGCTTAATAAATGAGCGAACCGATTGAGGCTGCCCCATAAATCTTAGAACGATATCCAACATATGACAGCCATAAACATACATGGCGCCTCCCGGATAGCAATTCAGACTCTTTCTTTGATGTATTTCTAATTCCGTATCCATAAAGGCATGTATGTAGCATATATCACCTATTCTATTTTCTTTTATGTACTTATCAGCGATAAATACTGCCGGATTATATCGGTACATATATCCCATTTGTATTGGAACATGTAGTTTTTTTGCTTCTTCTAACAGAATCAAAAAATTCTTATCTATTCCTGTAGGCTTATCCAGATGGAGAGGAATTCCTGCACGGAGATATTTTCTTGCTGTAGAAATTAAGTCCTTCATCTCAGTTTCTATTAAAAAGGCATCAATTTCGTACGTTTTGTTATTTAATACGTCCTCTTCTGTAAGAAGTGGTACTTTGTTAAAAGGGGCTGTATTTCGTTTTTGATTTAGTATATTGGTGTTACTCTCTACAAAACCTGTTACATGGAAAACTGTTGTTTGTGTAAGTAATTCTTCCAGGACACCAGCTGCATGTGCATGGCCGATTCCAACCATCGTGACATTTATTTTATTATTTTTCATTAAAACCTCCTGTCATTTCAGAATATTTTTCTTATTTAGATATAGATCTATGTTCAAATGCTTCCTTTAAATACTTTATAGATCTGTCTTGCTCTTTTTTTATCTTATTATTTACTTCATTAAAATCAATTGAAATAACTTTAGGAATCGCATCATATCTATCTGAATCCAGTATTTCCAAATTAAAAAACGTGATTATATCATGAAGTCTGCTATTGGTCTTAAATTTAACTGCTAAATATTCAAAGAAAAATGTTTTGTTTAATATGATAGAAAGTGATATACCATGAAATGAATTTGTAAAAATTATATCAGCTTTTATAAAATATCTTATAAACTCTCTTGGACCGCACTTATCAATATATGTAACATTAGAAAATTTTTTAAACTCTATTGCTGTAATAACTATAAGCCGTTTGTTTTCAGTTTTTGAATAGTCCAAAGCCTTTTTCATGAACTTTTCAGATTTCTGTAATAAGTATACTAAAACAAATGGCTGCTGTTCTTCAGGAATTTCAATTGACATCTTTTCTAACTCATTTTTATTCAAGAGGTATACCGGATCTATATTTTGAATACATTCTATCCCTATTTCATGGAATTTATTTTTGGCTGATTCTTCTCGAACTGAAATAAAGTCAAATTCTTTTAATTTCATATAAAAAAATGGTTTTTCCGAATCAGATAATTCTTTTCCTATACTGGCTGCGTATGACATCTTAGTTGTATTCTTCGGAGCAAATGAAAGAAAATATATTTCATCGCTATTTGTTAAATCTAAGTTCCATACTTGATCACTGCCGCAACAAAAAATATCTTTTTCATCCCAATGCTCATTCTTTAGTTCATTGAAATTAAAATATCTTTTTGTCAAATTTACATAGTCATTAAGAAAGTTATTAAACTTTTTCTTTTTACAGCGTGTTTTTAGAACTAAAAGGATTCCCTTTACATTATTTTTTAAAGAGCGTTTGAAGGAAAAAACTTTATAAACTTCGTCTATTTTAGGCGAATGGTAATTAATAACATCGCATTCGGTAATTTGGCTGATTGTTTTATATAATGCTATACATTGAAGAACTGCACCATAATTTAAAGCATTATGGAAGGTTAAAATATGGACTCTTTTCACCGGCTTCTCCCTTCTGGAATTTTTCTGTTTATTTCTTAGTAAATATAACTCTACTATTGCAATTTATTTTATATTTTCTAGAAACAGCTGTTCATATTTATAACCGATATACTCCCAGGTATATGCATCAGCTACTCTTTTTTTTGCTTTTTTCCCCAACTCATGAATTGATTCTATACTCATAGCATCAACTTTATCGATTAATTTTCTTAAATCATCAATATCAGAACTCCAGTAAAGCGCAGTATCTTCGGCAACTTCCTGATTAAATCCAACATCTATAAGTAAGTTTAGATCTGTACTGCCAAGTGCTTCTATCAAAGAAGGATTCGTCCCGCCGACTGTGTGGCCATGAAGATAAGCGTATGCATTTTCACGAATTTTCTTTAAAAGTTCTGAATCATAAACAGTACCAACGAATTTAATTCTTTTATCTTTTTTAAAGTGTAACCGGTCTTCTAATTCAGCCAAAAACTTATTATTAGAGGTTGTAATAATAGCAAAGTTACGCTTCGAGTTTGATGCCATAAACTCTCGAATCATAATCTCGAAAGAATTTTCAGGCACAAACCGGCCGACTGCAAGGTAATAGTTTTTTTTCTCGAGTCCGTTTTTTAAATACCAGTTTATAATTTTATTATCTTTATCTGCCAGTTTGCTGAGGCTTAATTCAGCACCATATGCAATAAATGTGGTATCCGGTTTGTATTTTGAATAGGTATTTCTCACATAGGTTTCAATATTTTTACTGTCACATATGAGCAGGTCAGCATGTTTTACCATTAGTTCTTCAGATAGTTTCCAATATTTTCTAATAAGAGGGCTCCACTTAGCCCTTAGCCATTCATGTCCATCTGGATTGACATAAACCCTGCCGCCGAGTTTATGAATTTTATTTCGGTAATACGCGGCAAAAGGACCAATCCTACATGCGAGAATATATACTATTGGTGTTTTTATCTTGTGTTTTTTAATATCTTTAATACAAAAATTCAAAGCGGCGACATCATAATAAATGGCCTGTGCATGTCCTATATCAGGTACATTAATCTGAAAACAATGAGCATTATGATAATAAAATTCTTTTTTTTCTGTACCTTTCCATGCAATATGGTATTTAAGCTGCGGATTTTCCTGGTGATACTCTGTAAGTTTTTCTAAAAATGTTTCGTAACCTCCATAAGCACCGCAATTCTTGGCTCCAATGATGTATATATGTTGTATATTCATATTTCCCCTTTATAACCTCTGCTTTTAATCAATTAATTTATAAATATATACCGTAAATAATTGTTATTATTTAAACCAGACACTTTATCGCCCTATTTATTTATGCAATAATCTAGGTGTACAAAACATAGTTATTTATATTTGCATTATTTTTAGAAGGGAGAGATATGCTAGCAAATTGTAGAGGACCAGGAGTAAATGTAGAAAGCCATTAAAACTTCAACAATTAGACTGAAAATATAAAGTATGTTCAATAATGAGGGGGTACCAAACAATGGAATACATATACGAACAACAAAAAACATATCTTACCGACTTTTTAAATTCATTATCACTTGAAAGAAACCTATCAGAGAAAACTCTTTATGCTTATAAAAGTGATCTGGTATGTTTACTTACTTGGTTAAATGAAAATAGATATGATTCATTAAATACACAGTCAATCTCAGACTATTTTCTTTATTTGCAAAAAGATAAGAAATTATCTCCGCGATCTATTCGCAGAAAGTATGTTTCCATCAAACAGTTTTTTTACTACATAAATACAGAAAAAGGAATCAACGAGATATTTATGAAGTTCTCCTCTAGAAAGTTTCAACTGCCAAAGTCCCTTCCACGTACTTTATCAAAAGCGGAGATTAATCAATTGATATCTACTGTCTCAAAAGAATATTGGTCAGCTCCAAGTGATTTTTACCGGAGACTCTGTTTGAGAGATATGTGTATAATTGAAGTGTTGTTTTGCTTGGGATTGAGAATAGGAGAGGTTGCAGCACTAAATATAGGGGATTATGATTCTGTTGAGGCATCATTTTTAATTCATGGTAAGGGAAACAAAGAACGATTACTTTTTATATCCTCAATCGCAGTAAATCAGAAACTTCAGAAATGGATCAGAACGAGAAAAGAATTTAATATTCAGGACGATGCTCTGTTTGTTAATAAATACGGAAAACGATTAAGCATTTACAGCATAGAAAATCTCTTTTATAAGTACCGGGAATTGGCACATATAAATTCTGATGCAACCCCTCATTATTTAAGACATAGCTTTGCAACCCAATTACTAAACAACGGAGCTGATATAAGAGCGGTTCAAGAGATTTTAGGACATAGCAGTATTGTTACAACACAAATTTATACTGAAGTATCATTAAAAAGAAAGAGGGAGGTGTTATTAAACTATAATGGAAGAAATTTTATTAATTTACCAGAAGATAATATGGGTGAAGAGTGGTTGTGATAAGCTTTAGTAAGTTTAATTATTGGATAAAACTTAACAATCAAATATGGCAAGGAGATTTTATTACAAAAATTAATGTGGTCCATTTGGTTTATAAAGCATTTTTAAATAACATCATATGTAAAAGTTAAAAACTTTAACATTAATAATTAAGAATATAATTAATGTAAAGAATATATATTTATGTTATAGTAGTTGATAAAATATGTAGACAAATAATTTTAAATACATTCTTGGTTTATAATAACAAAGATAAAAATATTTCGATACAATATTACTTAGCAACAAATATTAAGTACCAATATTATAACCCAATATAAAAGTAGGCATAAGAAATTTGTTAACTAATTAATAAAACAAGTGTACTACTTCTTGAAAGGTAACCAACATGATAGATTTACTTGATAAAACTATGTGGAACTATATAATAAAGGACATTGGAAAAGAACTGGAATATCTTCCATATGCTATACTACTGGGCTTAATAGTGTTCTTTATTACAAAAATTATCTTATTTAAAAGTAAAAAGAGCTCCCATTATTTCTATAAATTTATATTTCTAATCTATCTATTAGCATTAGTCCATATCACTTTATTCGAGCGCGAACCAGGCTCACGGACAGCGATCAGTCTTACCTTATTTGAAACATTAGGCGGTTCCAGAAATAATGCATATGTTATAGAAAATGTACTCTTATTCATTCCTTTTGGTTTTTTGCCAGCTACTCTTTTTAGGCCTATGCGTAATTTGGTACTCAGCCTTATGGCCGGGGCCTTTTGCAGCCTAATGATCGAAACGACTCAACTGATCACCCAAAGAGGATATTTTCAGGTAGATGATATTCTTATGAATAGTATCGGCACAGTGATTGGCTGTAGTTGTTTCTGTCTGCTAACAGGAATTTATAGGATTTGCAGATATACCATCACAAAGTGTCTTGGTTCTGTAAAAATTTGAATTGTTGCTCATCATCAGATAGTTTGTCATAAGCTGTCGAAACGTGGATCATACAATAAAGGAGTAAGACTAATGTAAAGAGGCAACAGACTACAAAACATATAGAACCATATAATAGAAGAGAAATAAGTGACATATATTTAGCTCCTTCCAATCACCATATTTGTGGAGGTGATGGTTTCTTCTATATAATATAGGTTTCATATTATCAGTTTATACAAGATTTAATAAACCTGAAAAAATAAATACTAATGTAAAACTATATGTCTATGATCCATAATAAATTTATAGACAAGATAATTAGCTATAATATTCGTGTAAAACAGCAGGATCGCTAAAAGTTAGTGATCCTGTCTTTTTATAAATACAATCCGATAATATTGTTCGTAAAATACGTTGAAAACAGATTATATAGACATGTTTTAGGCTGAAAAAGCTTGCAAAATATGGAAAGGTGAGTTAATATAGTCTCAACGGGTTACATATTCCGGAAAAATAATTTTAGGAAAAGGATTTTGAAAGGAGAATGCAATTATGAGAATGAAGAAGCTTGCTGTTATGGCATTAGCAACAGCTCTCTCCGTAGGTTCAGTCATGACAGCGTCTGCTGCATGGTTACAGGAGGGAAGCAACTGGAGATACCAGAATGATAATGGTACATTCCAGACAGGAACATGGTTTAGAGACGCTGATGGAAGATGGTATCATTTCGACAACAACGGAATTATGCAGAAGGGCTGGTTCCAGGATGCTGACGGAAAATGGTATTTCCTGGCATACAATGGCGTTATGCAGGTTGGCCTGATCAAGGTTGACAATCAGGTTTACTACATGGGGACAAGCGGTGACTTATTTATCGGTGATATGAAGATCGGTAATACTACTTATAACTTTGGCCTTTATGGAACTACTAATGGACAGCCTAGCGTACCAGCATCAGCTACATATGGTGGAAATGGTAACCAGTCACTGAATGGTGGCGGAAGTGGCTCAGGCGGATCCTATAAACCAACCCCAACTCCTTCACCAGTGCCAGAAAAAGTTCAGGATGCTGTAGATGGTGTTAAGAAAAATGCAGAGGATTATTCTAATGAGTCTGTTAGCAAAGTAAATGTAGGAGATCTAACTAAAGAAGGAACAAACTATAGTGTTGCAGTAAAAGTAGATGTAAATGAGCCAAAAACTGAAGAGGATATGACTTCCTTCCTTGATGATGCACAGAAAGCAGTAAAAACAGTTGTTAATTCAATACTTGAGACAGTAGATCCTTCTGCAAACGTTAAAGTTACGTTACCAAGTATTAATACTCAGGAATATACACCTTCTGAGTGGAAGAACAAATTAGATACTTCAATTGATTTCTATGTTAATGAGGTTAATTATACGGCACTTAAGGATCAGAAAGTAACCGTTTCTGTTGAGATTGATGGAACTGTTGTAAACTATACAATTTCTTTAGCAAACAATTAATATTTCCAACCATTTATAGGGTGGCTCCCAAAGGAACCGCCCTATTTTTCAGTGCACCTTACAAAATAATATACACAACCATTTTTCAACCCAGGCAACAAAACCAATGTGGAGCAAATTATGAAAAATAGAACAAGGACTGCAAAGCGCTGCAGCCTGTTATCACTGCTGTTCCCTACATTTCTAATGGTCATGTTTTTCTGTACGCCTGCCTATGCCGGCAGTATCAACGGCAATGAGCAGTCGATCGTTTCTGTTATCAACGGCCAGTTCGAGCAGGACGGTGTTATCTACAAAGTTCGTCAGGAATATATAAATTCTGCCATGAGTTATTTGCAGCAGGATGATGTGGATCTGACAGCGGAGCAGGCACAGTCCGTGATATCTGAGATCTATTCCAATGTACAGACTGGTGTCGACAGCGGATATTTAGAGCGGATCGGGCAGACTGCGCCTCCGGAGACGGCGCCGGCCGAAAGTCCGAAGGGCGGAGAAACAGGAAATAACGGAAGTAAGAAACCGGATGGCCAGGAAACAGACGGAAACGCAGAGGCTGGAAATCAGCCGGGAGAGAGTACGGAAAGCGGAGAACCAACCGGAGAAACTGTCGGTGATGGGCAGAATGGTGGGAACGGAACGGATAATCCGGACGGATCAGGCTCTGAGGAGCCACAGGAGGTAATTCCGCCAACTCCGGAGGTAATCTCGATTCTGGAGCTCGTGGACAAGGCGCCGCCTCAGTCTTACGAGTATCTATCAAAGGATACGGACGCCCTGATGGCGCGCATCCATATTCCTTATCAGACACTATGGTACATCATTATTCTATTGGCTGCGGTCATAGCGATTATAGCAGCTGTTTCATTGTTGAAAAAGCTTTTTGTACACCATCATAACAGAAAGCTGAGGAAATTTTTTAGATTTATATTGGCAGCGGAAATAGGTGTGCTGTCCGCCGTTTGCTTTTCGGCAGTAAGCGTCTGGATCGGGGCGTTTCAGGACAGTGCTGTTTTGAATAAACTTGCGGATACGGGATATTACCGCACGATCTTTGAGGAACTGCGGCGCGATACGTCTATCTCGTTTGCACTTCTGGACATCCCGGATAACGTTATGGATGGCGCGATTACGTATGAGCGCGTCGTACTGGCAGCAAGGCAGCAGGTGGAGAGCGATCTGAGCCAGGGAGCCTATCAGGCGGATACTTCCGTGCTGACAGACCAGCTGGAGGCAGATATCAGATCGTACCTGGAAGGCAGATCAGTTACAATGACGGAGCAGGCCCAGACTGGGCTGGATGAACTTATGAGTCGTCTGGATAAGAAGTACTCCTCTCTGCTTAAATGGCCATTTGCAGCATGGTGGATAGAAATGAAAACGGAATTTTTTGCTTTTGCAAAAATAGCACTGCCGCTTTCACTGCTGCTTGCCATTCTTTCACAGGCCCTTATCATCGGCCTGAACCATTATAAACACCGTGGTGTTATACTGGGCGGGAAAGGCCTTATGGGCGGCGGACTGATAACTGCGGCGGCCTTTGGCGCCGGCATGGTCATAATCGGTCAGAACCTGCCGAAGGTGACCCCGGATTACATGGAACTGTTTTTCAAAATATACGGTAACGGGTTGTGCAGAACCGGAATGATTACGGGAGTGATAGGAGTCCTTCTCGGAGTCATTGTCCTGGTCGCGGTCCATACCTGGAAAGACAGCAAATGACAAAGTCAACAAATAGTAAAGACAGTAAAAAACAAGACAACAAATAAAACACTAAGCAACCTTTATTGATCACACAAAGAGAAAGGGAACGGTAAGAAGGATGGATTTATACGACATTCACTGCCATTTAATTCCCGGAGTGGACGATGGGTCACAGACGATGGAAGAGAGCCTGGAGGCCATGAAGCTGGAATATGAGGAGGGCGTGCGCCATATCATATGCACCTCCCATTTTTCTGCGGACTGCGAGGCCGGATACGCCTCTAAACTGCAGGAGGGCTTCGAACAGCTGAAAGCGCGCTTAAAGGAGACCCCGTACGGGGCCGAAATGAGGCTGCATCTCGGTAATGAGCTGATGTATTCCGAAAGCCTTCTGGAGTGTCTTGACGAAGGCCGCGCGTGGACTATGGCGGGCAGCCATTACATTCTGGTGGAGTTTTTACCGTCTGTTCGTTATGAAGAGCTGTACAAGGGACTGCGAAGGCTGGCATCCGGCGGCTATACGCCGATCCTGGCTCACATGGAGCGTTACCGCTGCCTGTATAAGGAGACGGACCGGCTCGATGAATTAAGGGATCTGGGTGTTTGCCTTCAGGTAAATGGAGCCAGCCTGTTTGGCGGAGTGTTTGATTCTGCCAGCGCGGTGGTTCGAAAGCTCTGCAAGTCGGGGCGGATCCATTTTCTGGGGACAGATTCCCACGGCACTCATTATCGAAAACCGCAGATAAAAAAGGCGGCGGCGTGGATTCACGACAACTGTCCGGCGCCTGTTGCTGAAGGGATTTTATGCGGGAATCCGATGGCGGTACTGGAGGATAAATTATTTTGATTTAGGAGAAAATTATGGGAACCAATCAGGATGACGAGATTGAAATTGATTTGAAGGAACTATTTTACGTAATCAAACGGAAACTGTGGATTATCCTTCTGACCGGCATTGTGGGTGCCGTCGGCTTCGGACTTTTTACCGCGATGGTAATGAAGCCCGTCTACACGTCCTCTACGATGCTCTATATCGTGAATAAGACGACTACGCTGACCTCCCTCACGGATTTACAGCTGGGAACCCAGCTGACTAAGGATTACAAGGTCCTGGTGACCAGCCGGCCCGTTACGGGGCAGGTTATTACCAACCTGGACTTAAATTTAAGCCATGAGCAGTTAGTGGAAAAAATTAAGGTGGACAACCCTACCGATACTCGTATCCTCACCATCTCGGTGGAGGACACAGACCCCTACATGGCCAAATCCATAGCCGATGAGTTTGCATCGGTAGCATCTGCCCGTATGGCTGAAATTATGGATTCTGCGCCGCCGAACATTGTAGAGGAGGCGTATCTGCCAACACAGAAGACAAAGCCAAGCATTACGAAGAATACCATGATCGGCGGTCTGGCAGGCGTGTTCCTGGCAGGAGCTGTTATACTCGTGCTGTTTGTGATGAACGATGCGATTAAGACGCCTGAAGATGTAGAGAAGTACTTAGGACTCAATACACTGGCTACGATCCCGGTATTTGAGGGTGAGACAGGCGCGAAAAAGAAGAAATCCAAACGGAAGAAGAGCGGGAGGTAAGCAGGATGCAGAAGGTTTTATTGCGTAAACACGATAAGCTGGATTTCAGGGCAAACGAGGCGTTTAAAACGCTGCGTACCAACATCCTGTTCTCCGGTCATGACACAAGAGTTATCACACTGACCAGCTCGACACCCAACGAAGGAAAATCATCTCTTTCGTTCCAGCTGGCGGTTTCTTTCGCGGAAGCGGACAACCGCGTCCTGTTTATCGACGCTGACATTCGTAAATCCGTGCTTGTGGGCCGTTATAAGGCGGAGGGCAATAAGTTCGGCCTGACCCATTATTTATCCGGACAGAAGACCATTGACGATGTAATCTGCAACACGGATATTAACAATATGGATATGATCTTTGCCGGTCCGGTTTCGCCGAATCCGACAGAGCTTTTAAGCGGCGATTTATTTGCAGATCTGATCGGGAAGGCGCGGGAGGAGTACGACTACGTAATCATCGACGCTCCGCCGCTGGGCAGCGTTATTGACGCGGCTCTGATCGCCAGACACGTGGATGGTACCATTATCGTCGTTGAAAGCGGTGCAATCAGCTATAAGATGGTTCAGCACGTAAAGGAACAGCTGGAAAAGGGCGAATGCCGCATTCTGGGCGTTGTCTTAAACAAGGTGGACTTAGACCGCGATTCCTACTATGGAAACTACTACGGTAAGTATTATGGCAAGTACTATGGGAATTACGGAGAGGAAACGAAAAAGTAGGACAGTACATAACCTGAATATATTCTTAAAAATACCCGCAGACAACAGAAACTGCGGGTATTTTTTCGTTTATCCCCTCGAAAACGTAGCTTTTCTGCCGCTTTTTCGATATAATAATAAGAAAGAGTTGACTTTACCACAGAAAAGCAGTAAAAGTAAGTGGAATAAAATTAAAAACATAGTAAGGATGGAATAAGCGATGTATCAGATTGATTTTCATAAACCGGAGAATATACATTTTATAGGGATTGGCGGTATCAGCATGAGCGGTCTGGCTGAAATACTGATTGATGAGGGATTTACTGTTTCAGGGTCCGACTCTCATGAATCGGAGCTTACGGACCATTTAGCCGCAAAGGGCGCCAGAATTGCCTGTGGACAGAGTGCGGATAATATTGTTGACGGGATCGATGTAGTTGTCTACACGGCGGCCGTTCATCCAGACAATCCGGAATTTGCCGCAGCCAGGGATAAAGGACTTCCCATGCTGAGCCGCGCGGAGCTGCTGGGTCAGATGATGAAAAATTACGAGAATGCGGTTGCCGTTTCCGGAACTCACGGGAAGACTACGACCACATCCATGATTACAGAGATTCTTCTGGCTGCTGATGCGGATCCCACGATCTCCGTAGGCGGCATCTTAAATTCCATTGGAGGCAACATCCGGGTGGGCGGACCGGAGCTTTTCGTGACGGAAGCCTGCGAATATACCAACAGCTTCCTGTCCTTTTTCCCGACCATCGAGGTGATTTTAAACGTGGAGGCAGACCATCTCGATTTCTTCAAGGATTTGGACGATATCCGCCATTCCTTCCGCCTGTTTGCCGAGAAGCTGCCGGATGACGGCCTTCTGGTCATCAACAGCGATATAACGGATTATAGAAAGATTACGGAGGGGTTATCCTGCCGTGTCATTACATTTGGAAAAGAAGAGGGCAGTAAGTACCGCGCAGAGCATATTCGTTTCGACGAACTGGCGAGACCGGTCTTTGATCTGAGTGTGGACGGGGAAATTGTGGATACCGTGGCCTTGGGTGTTCCCGGTGAGCACAATGTGTATAACTCCCTGGCCGCCGTGGCTGTGTGTAGGGAGCTGGGGATATCTCTGGAGATGATCAGGAAGGGACTGTGGAATTTCACAGGCACAAACCGCCGCTTTGAGAAGAAGGGAGAGCTGGGAGGCGTCACCATTATCGATGATTACGCCCATCATCCGCAGGAAATCAGCGCATCCCTGGCGACTGCGCTTAATTATCCGCACCAGAAGCTGTGGGTCGTATTCCAGCCCCACACCTACACGCGTACCAGGGCGTTTCTTGACGAATTTGCAGAGGCCCTGTCCATGGCTGACGAAGTAATCCTCGCAGACATCTACGCGGCCCGCGAAACCGACAATTTAGGCATCAGTTCCAAAGATATTGTCGAGAGAATCGAGGCAAAAGGGGTAAAAGCCCATTATATTCCATCCTTTGATGAAATAGAAACATTTATTTTGGAAAACTGTATACACGGTGATTTGTTGATAACTATGGGGGCCGGAGACATTGTAAAAGTGGGAGAAAAGCTGTTAGGGAAGTAGTTATCCACATTATCCACATAGTTTTCAACATTTTATGTAAAGAAGCTATGTGGATTTTTTAATTAACATAAATTATTGACTTACAATTTTAGAAAGAACGAATTTATCAGGGATTCGACACAATTCCCCATAATTTTTAAGATTATGTATACTTGCTTTCCACATTATCCACATTATCCACAATTACTTTGGTGGATAACTCCCCCTATTTCTTTTTAAAGTGACTTATGGTATACTATGAGCACTTAGTGAGGTAGTCCACGAACCTAGTGCGAGTCATACCTGACCACTTAGTGAGGTATCCCGCGAGCTTAGTGGGAATGGTATACTATGAGCACTTGATGAGACAGTTCAAAAGCGCAGTGCAGGACGAAAAGTGAGGTTATGGCGGTGGATTTTAAAAGCAGTTTTAGAGTGAATGCGACGTTGGTTCCCAACGAGTTTATTGATACATATATGGCTTCGGCCAATGGAGAGTATATCAAGGAGTACCTTTTCCTGCTCCGCCATGAGGGCGAAGCGGTGACGGTCTCTATGATTGCGGATGCGGTCAACCACACGGAATCGGATGTGGCACGTGCGCTTGCTTACTGGAAAAAGGCAGGGGTCCTGGAGGAATCTGTGGATAAAGCTTCTGCCGATGGCCTGTCTGTGGATAAGTGTCCGGCTGCTGGCGAGATGGCCTGTGCCGGGGGCGTGATTGTGGAAAATGGGGCGTCTGCCTTAAACGGAGTGTTTACGGAGGCGTATGCAGGCGTGAATTCTTCTTACGGGTATGTGGACGGCCCGGTAAAAGGGAATGCAGCCGGCACCGTTACGTGTGTGGAAGCGGATACGCCGGAGAAGGGACCGATGGCTCCAAAGGCACCGGAACCGGCTCCGGCCAGGAAGGCGGAGCCGCGGCCTGTCTATTCTCCGGAACAGATCAGCGGCCTGGCGGGAGATGAGGATTTTTCCCAGCTTCTCTATATCGCCCAGAAATATATGAACAAAGTCTTTACCCAGCGGGAGTGTGAGGTGTTTGCCTATCTCTATGACGGTCTGCACATGACTGCCGAGCTCCTGGAATACGTGGTGGAGTACTGCGTACAGGGCGGGCACACCAGTATCCGCTATATCGAGACGGTGGCGATCAACTGGCACGAGTCCGGGCTTAAGACCGTGGAGGACGCCAAGGCGTACGCGTCGTCATTTACCAGGGACTCCTTCGCGGTGATGAAGGCGTTCGGTCTGAACGACAGAAAGCCGGGCGATTCAGAGCGTGAGATGATTGACCGCTGGTTCAAGACCTACGGATTTACCAGGGAACTCGTTCTGGAGGCCTGTAACCGCACTCTGGCGGCCACACACTCGCCCAGCTTCAAATATGCGGACAAGATCCTTTCGGGCTGGAAAAAGGCCGGTGTGCGCTCTCTGGAGGATATCCGGCGGCTGGATGAACAGCATGCGGAGCGCGCTAAGGGAAAGGGAAGCGGTAACGGAAGCGGCTCCCAGGATTACAGGGGAGGCGGCAATGGCCGCGGAAGAAGCACCAATCAGTTTCAGAACTTTCCCCAGAGAGAGATCGACTACGATGCGCTGGTGCTGCAGCAGTTAACAGAAAAGTAAGGAGGGAGCCATGTCGCTCAGCAATTCTCAGTTTGATGCCATCATGCGTACCTATCAGCAGCAGCAGCTGCAGAACCGCCATGAACAGGAATCCAGAATAGCAGAAGTATATAATAAGATACCAGCCATAAAAGAACTGGACGACTCCATAAGCTCCTGCGCGGTAAAGAGCGCCAGGAGGCTGCTGGACGGCGACCAGGGGGCATTAAAGGAACTGAGGGCGGAAATAGCGGATTTGAGGGAGCAGAAGGGTGTTCTGCTTCGTGCCTACGGATTTCCGCCTGACTATATGGAGATGCATTACAAGTGCATGGACTGCATGGATACAGGCTACTCGGAGGGCAGGAAATGCCACTGCTTCCGGCAGGCCGAGATGAAATACTTATACGCCCAGTCCAACATTGAAGAGATTGTAACGCTTGAGAATTTTTCTACCTTTTCTTTTGAATATTTTGATGATTCGTCGGTGCTTCCCGTCCTGGGAAGAACGGTGAGACAGTATATGAAGCAGGTGGTGGATACATGCCACCGGTTTGTGGACAGTTTCACGACAGAGCATGGGAATATGTTATTTACTGGTCCTACGGGGGTTGGAAAGACATTTTTGACCAACTGCATCGCCAGAGAACTGATCGATCGGTATTACTCGGTCATCTATTTGTCGGCCAATGACCTGTTCGAGGTATTTTCGAAGAACCGCTTTGAGTATCAGGCGGAGGAAGAGATGAAGGGTATGTACCAGTACATTCTGGACTGCGATCTGCTCATTATCGATGACCTGGGGACGGAGCTGAATAACAGCTTTACCTCGTCGCAGCTGTTTTACTGCATCAATGAGCGGCTGAATTCATCGAAGTCTACGATTATTTCCACGAATCATCCGCTGAATGAGCTGAGGGACCGCTACACGGAGCGTGTGACCTCCCGCCTGATCAGCAAATATACCATTATTCCGCTCTACGGCGACGATATTCGCCTGCGAAAGAAAGCAAAACGCGCTGATTAACTTGACTATTTCGGCGCATAATGATATAAAAGAACCGTTGTAAGACAAATGGATACGTTGGAGGAGAAGAAATGTTATACGAAGAGAAGACGATTGAGACGATTCCGGTGGGCCCGCTGGGATTAATTCCGCTTAAGAGCTGTACGGAGCTGGGAGCCAAAGTGAACGATTATCTGGTGGACTGGAGACGGGAGCGGGAGAGCGAGCACAAGTCTACGATTGCATTTTCCGGATATCAGAGAGAGTCCTATATCATTGGGGCCAGCACACCGCGTTTCGGTACCGGAGAGGCGAAGGGAACGCTTTCCGAGTCGGTTCGCGGAGACGATTTATACATCATGGTGGATGTATGTAATTACAGCCTGACCTATTCCCTGTGCGGGATGACAAACCACATGTCCCCTGATGACCATTTCCAGGATTTAAAGCGAATTATCGCGGCTGCGGCCGGTAAAGCCCGCCGTATCAATGTGATTATGCCGTTTTTATATGAGAGCAGACAGCATAAGAGATCCAGCAGAGAGTCTCTCGACTGCGCGCTGGCCCTTCAGGAACTGACCAATATGGGTGTTGAGAATATCATCACCTTTGACGCTCACGACCCGAGAGTGCAGAACGCGATTCCGTTAAAGGGATTTGAGACGGTTCAGCCGATTTACCAGTTTATCAAGTATCTTCTGAGAGAAGAGAAGGAACTGCAGATCGACAGTGACCATATGATGGTGATCAGCCCGGATGAGGGCGGTATGGGCCGCGCTGTATACTTTGCCAACGTACTGGGACTTGATATGGGGATGTTCTATAAGCGCCGTGACTATACACAGATTGTCAATGGCCGCAATCCGATCGTGGCTCACGAGTTCCTGGGAAGCAGCGTGGAAGGAAAAGATGTGATTATCGTGGACGATATGATCTCTTCCGGCGAGAGCATGCAGGACGTGGCGAAGGAGCTGAAACGCCGTAAGGCGAGAAAGGTCTTCATCTGCTCGACCTTCGGTTTATTCACCAATGGCCTTGCCAAGTTTGATGAATACTACGAGAATGGAATTATCGACAGAATCCTGACGACGAACCTGGTATATCAGACACCGGATCTGCTGTCCAGACCGTATTATATCAATGTAGATATGAGCAAATATATTGCGCTGATTATCGATAATCTGAATCACGACGCTTCTTTAAGCGAGCTCCTGAATCCGACATCGAGAATCAACCGTCTCCTTGACCGTTACCGCGCGGGTGACAGGTAGGAGATCGATGGAAAGACTGTCAAAACGTAACTTATGTCTGGTAGGACTGACATTATTCTCCATGTTTTTTGGGGCGGGAAATCTTATTTTTCCGCCCTTTTTGGGTGCTATGGCAGGGACGAATACCTGGACCGCCATGGTTGGCTTTGCCGTGACCGCCATTGGTTTTCCAATTCTCGGCGTGATTGCGGTGGCGAAGGCCGGCGGCCTTACCAGCCTGGCGGGGCGGGTTCATCCTGTATTTGCGGCTGTCTTTACGCTCCTGATCTATTTATCGATCGGTCCGTGCCTGGCGATCCCGCGAACGGCCAGCACGTCGTTTGAGATGGCCGTAATACCATTTCTGGACGGCCGTATCCCTGCGGGGACAGCCCAGCTGCTGTATTCGTGCCTGTTCTTTACCATCGCGTTCCTGGTGGCCTTAAAGCCCGATAAACTGACGGACAGGCTGGGAAAAGTGCTGACCCCGTGTCTGCTGACCCTGATTGCAATTCTGTTCATTGGCTGCATTTTAAAGCCGGCGTCCGGTTACGGCGGAACGTCTGAGACTTATCAGAATCATCCGTTTGTAAAGGGATTTCTGGAAGGGTATCTGACGATGGATACGATCGCGGCACTGAATTTTGGAATTATTATCTCCCTCAATATCCGCGCCCTGGGGATGAAGTCGGAGAGCTCCATCATAAAAGAAACGATCAGGGCCGGAGTGATTGCCGGAGGCATACTGCTTCTGGTGTACGCTGCGCTGGCCCATATCGGCGCGGTTACGGGAGGCGCATTCGGTTATTCTGAGAATGGTGCGCAGACTCTGAATCAGATGGTGCGTTTCCTGTTTGGGAAGGCGGGGCTGATTATGCTGGCGGCCATTTTCTTTATCGCCTGCCTGAATACCTGTATCGGACTGATCAGCTGCTGCAGCCGGTATTTCTGCACGATTCTGCCGCGAATCGGATATCGTGCATGGGCCTTTGTCTTCGCCGCGGTCAGCCTGATTATCGCCAATGCCGGGCTTAACCGGATTCTGGAGATATCCGTCCCGGTGTTAAATGCGATCTACCCAGCGGCTATCGTATTGATTCTCCTCTCATTTCTCTTCCGTGACGGGAAACGGTGGCAGCCTGTTTACGTCTGCTCCATTGCCCTGACCGGAGTGACGAGCATCGCTATGTCCCTGTATCAAATCGGCATAACGCCTCTGGGACGCGTGTTAAATAGACTGCCATTGCACAGCCTGAATCTGGAATGGATCAGCCCGGCGGTGGCTGGGATCGTGATTGGAATGGTGGTTTGCGCGAGGAGGGGGAGAGCGGAAAGAGGATAAAAATGTAAATTTACAGAATTGTGAAGAATGGTGGTTCCTCATGAGGCTGAGAGAGATTTCGGGGTTTTCATTCCGCCAGGGAACCGGGGCCGGAGCGCTTCCCCCGGTTTCGGCTCATGGTTTCGGCCGGGGCATCTCTAAGGCCGGAAGGATACAAAAACAAGGGTACCGATGACATTCATCGAGAACTCCTGAAGGACTTCTCGATTCAGGTCCTCTAAAAATCTGACTTTGAGGTCAGATTTTTCCCCTTGTTTTTGTATCCTTCCGACCTAAGAGCTGCCGACGTCCTGCAAAAATCGCCGAAACCGGGGGAAGCGCTCCGGCCCCGGTTCCCTGGCGGAACGAAAACCCCGAAATCCCGGCTAAAGTTATTGGCGAAAGCAGCTTTTCATAATTCTGTAAGTTTATCTTGGAGCGGAAAGAGGAGTGAGCGCGGATAGAGATGCGGGTTAGCGAGTGCGGGTGAAAATAATATATAATATGAAAAAACTGCTTTCTGAGAAAGGCCATGGGTTATCCCGTTACGGTCATTCCAGTAAAGCAGTTTTTAATTTACGTCAGGTTATCCGGCTGTCAGGTACTCCATTTCTCAGGTCCTTTTCGGCCGTATCCATCCCTGCCGTTCATTTACGAATTGCGGAACACGTCAAAACTAAACTGGTGAGTTTCCCCTGAGATTGATTCTATACTCAGCTCTATGGGGCAGTCATACTGGTCATAGACGATATTTTCAATCACCAGCAGCGCGGTACCTTCCGGAACCTCCAGGGAGTCAGCCAGCCGGGGCGAAGCACTGCGGGCCGTAATGGACCGTCTGGAATGGACTGGCAGCACATCGTACTGCGTCTTTAAAGTCTGATACAGAGACGCATTTGAAAAGTCAAAGCGGTCCAGCTTTGGAAAGCGATTTAAAGAGAGGTAATTGACCGTATAGACAAAGGGGATTCCATCCGAATAGCGGAGTCTTTCCAGTCTCAGGCATACATCAGACGGCGCGAGTTCCAATTTTTGATACAGATCTTCATCAAACTGTATTTTTTCCATGCTCAGGAGTCTGGTGGAGGGAACCTTACCGATCAGTTTCATCTCCTCGTCGAAGCTCATAAGCTGATTCATAAAGATTCCGCGGTTATCCGGACCCTTCACAAAGGAGCCGCAGCCACGTTTTCGTTCAATTCTTCCGCTGTTTACCAGTTCGTTGTAGGCCTGGCGCACGACGGGCCTGGAAACTCCGCAGGCCTTGCAGATGCCTTCCTCTGTGGGAAGCTTCTGGCCGGGCTTTAGGATTCCCTTCTGTATCGCCTCTATGATGCATTGACGTATCTGTTCGTAAAGCGGAACAGAACTGTATTTGTTAATCTTAATATAGTCCAATTTTTCACCCCGCAGATCCTGTAAAACATTACATTTTCCGTCTAGTATAACAGGAAAAACCATTTTTTACAATGGGTGTCCAGCATACGTTACATAACCGAAGCTTCCCTTTTTCATGCAGTTTGCAGTGGAGTAGGCGGTGGCCTTTTCCAGAGCCAGCCCGATCATGGCGGGGGCAGGAATACGGCCTTTTGTCCAGCCCTGTTCACACAGAGCCATGACGAAGGCGGTGAGAAAGGAGTCCCCGGCTCCCATTGTATCAACCGGATCAATATATTCCGCCTTTCCGTATACCAGAGAAGTACCGTCAGATACGCACTGACCAGAGCTTCCCATGGTGATCAGGACGAGTCCTGTGTTTCTCTTGTGGAGCGGTTCACAGAATGATCGTATCTCCGATTCCTCCATTGGAGGGCATGAAAACAGGGCCAGGTCCAGCCCGCAGCAGATCTTATCGTAATAGGAATCAGTTCTGTATTTTTCCTTTTCACCAAAATCGTAGGTGAATAAGGCTGGAAGACCGCTGAGCCGGGACATCTCTTCTTCCATTTTTGCATTACAGGAACTGTGAATCAGAGAAAATGATCTTAAGTATTCCATATCCTCTTCCTGAAGCAGAAGCGGTCCGGACCATCGATCTCCGGCCGTGATGCCCAGATAGGTGCGTTCCCCGTCTGTGACGCGGTAGCGGCAGCATTTGGTGATGGTCCCTGGGATCTTTCTGCATTTTGAGAAGTCCACATGAAAACGGTTCAGCGCATCGACGATGACTTCAGACATGGCGTCATCGGCCAGATTGCCCATGTAGGCGGCTTCTGCACCGAGTATGGAGGCGTGAACCGCAGCATTGAAAGCATTACCGCCCGGATATACGGCGCCGGTATTCGTATAGTAGTCGATGACATTGTCACCGAGCCCCAAAAGTCTCATGAGTACTCACCCTTTCTGTAATAACGGCGGATGTCCAGGGAATGGTCTGTGATTACCTCAATATTCTTACTGATTCGCTGCAGGACCGCGGCCATGATCACGGGGGAAAGAAGCGGGCGGTAACGATCGCTGATTCCCGGAAGTGCATAATCACGGCAGTCAAAGCAGGTCAGTTTATTCGTGTGCTTTTGGGCAAATGCTTTTACCTTTTCGTCGAGAGGCCTTGTCACCCCTTCAGTCAGGAGCAGGGTTACACATACATCTTCCTCCAAAAGCTCCAGGGTACCATGGAAGAATTCCGGTGAACTGACGGATTTCGTGCGTATCCACTGGGATTCCTCCAGAACACACATGGAATAGGAGTAGGCGGTGGGCCATAAGTCTCCGGAGCCAATCCAGATGTTATAGGGTTCCCGGCAGTATTTTTTCGCATAGCTGATACAGGCTTCATCGGCCTGAATGCGAACCTGAGCCAGAGCGCTGCCCAGGCTGCCCAGTTCGTCTGCAAAACTTTTATAATCAGGAAAATAGCCTTTTATCTCAAGAATTTTACCGATTAAAAGATAAAAGACCAGCTCCTGGGGCCTTCCGTCCTTATAGATAAAGGAATAGTCTGATATCGCCTCCAGAGGTGAATCGGGGATTCCGATGACGGAGACCAGACGGACACCTCGTTCTTTTAGGTACTGGGCCGCCTTCAGTGTATCCGGCGTGTCCCCGGACTTGGAGGTGAGAAATGCTACCGAGCGGCTGGTAATACGGTTGCAGCCGGTAAGAACCAGGTCAGCGGAAAGCATACCGTCAGTCGGAACCGGCGAGTAATGGTTAATATAGTGCTGGAATGGCTGCATCATAGCCATGGAGCCTCCGGAAGAAGTAAAGAACAGCAGATCGAATTCATCTGCGCAGATCTGGTCTGCAATGGCTTCAATCCGGTCTCTCTGAGCGTAAATGAATTGATAATTTTCCCGGATTACCGCCTCGTCAAAGTTAATCATAGCGAAATCTCCTTTTCTCAATGGTTTATCATCATTGTATGAATAAATGATGATATTGTCAATATGTAATTACAATATTACAGATAAATATTTAATTATATTTAGTAATTGAGAACCTTCTGACGAATAAATGGTATCAGCTCTCCTTTTCGCAAAAACCATATTATAATCAGAAATGATCTTGCTTAATGTGCATAATAAACAAAATAATAAGCGAAATATTATATAAAATGACTATAATAACCAACTTGATTTTGGATAAAGGCTATGATATACTGAGTTCATCAAAAATAACTAAACAAAGTTAAGAAATTAAATTGGGGTTGCATAATGGGACGAGAAAGTAAGGATGGGAGTTTTCCGACAGGGCTGTTTTGCGTATATCTGGTGTATTTTTCAGGGCAGGCCATCTACAATACGTATCTAAACCTGTATCTGGCACAGATCGGATTTACTGCGACGCAGATTGGGAGTATCATCTCGATCTCTACGGTTGCACTTCTGGCGGCACAGACTCTGTGGGGAATCTTAAGTGACCGCGCCAGGGTAAAGAACCGGGTGGTCTGTTTCCTCTATCTGGCCTCAATCCTTTCGGCCCTGGGCTTTTATCTCACGAGAAGCTACTGGCCGGTGGTACTGCTTGTGGCAGTCTTTGGAGCGTGCTTCGTTCCGATTGTACCGCTTAACGATAATATCACACTGGAATCTCTGGTGAACAGCAAATGGGATTATGGATGGATCCGTATGGGAGGAACCATTGGATACGCGGTGACGGTGGTCTTGATTGGCTACTTCTTAAGGGATGAGTATTCGGCCATATTCTGGATCGTAGCGGCGGCCATGGGGCTGTGCCTGCTCTTTTCTCTGACGATACCTCCGGTGAAAGGGTTTCGAAACGAAAAAAAGAAATCCTCGGTTCGGGAGATCTTATCCAACCGCACCCTCGTGGTTTTGATCGCGTTCAACTTGATTTATGGACTTGGCAACAGTTTTTTTTACAGCTTTTACTCACTCCATTTTGTTCAGATTGGGGGTAACAGCAGGCTGGTCGGCTGGATGATGTTTGCCTGTTCGGTAGCCGAGGCACCGTGCCTCATGTTTATGCACCGTCTGGTCAAAAAGATGGGAGTCGCAAAGGTCTTGATTCTGGCAGGCGTCCTGACCTGCGTCCGGTGGTCGCTTCTCTATTATCTGACGGACCCGGTGTTAATTATCGTTACGAATCTGCTCCACGGCTTCAGCTATACCGGAATTACATACTGTCTGCTGAATTACATTAACAGAAGAGTACCGCCCGATTTACGGGCCAGCGGCCAGGTGCTGAACGCCACAATGAGTACCGTATTCAGCAAACTGATTTTCGGATATATCGGAGGCGCGGCCTTCGAGCTGTGGGGGGCTGGTTCCATGATGGCCTGCTCAGCAATTACCATAGGAGCGGCAACTCTGTTTTTTGCAGTCTGGAGCAGAGGGAAACAGGAGAGTTTGTCTTTTTAGCAGTCAAACTGCTTAAAAAATAAAATGATATGAATCAGAAGGAGAGGAATCATGAAAAAAACAAAAAAGATGTTAGCTTTACTTGCAGGCTCAGCAATGATGATCTCATCCCTTGCAGGCTGTGGCCAGTCACCATCAGCGACCCAGGGGGGAAATGAGAGCACGAAACAGGCCGATGCAGGCCAGGACTCCGGAAAGAAGGCAGAATCCGGCGCAAAAGAGAAGATCCGTGTATTTACGTTCTTTACCGGATCCGATCAGTGGGCTCCGGTGTGGTCGGAAGTGATCGACGAATATATGCAGGCCAACCCGGGCATTGAGATTGTAGATGAGTCTGCGCCTACCGCGGGAGCGAACGATGTGTTCCGTACAAAGATGCAGGCAGATATTGCTGCCCGCACTCCTGCCGATCTATGTCTGTTCTATACGGGAGCGGATGGAAAGCCCCTGGTGGATTCCGGACTCTTTGTGGATCTTGGACCATCTATGGAAGCAGACCAGGACTGGTCTAAGAATTTCAAGCAGTCCGCGCTGGATGGCCAGAAATACGACGGTAAGCAGTACAGCCTTCCCTATCTCGGCTATTATGAAGGACTTTTCTATAATAAAAAGCTGTTTGACCAGTACAGCCTCGAAGAGCCGACATCGTACGATAATATTATGAAAGCGGTCGAGGTGTTTGCCCAGAATGGAATTCCGGCGTTTGCAGCCTCCATGGCGAAACCATCCTACGTTCTGGAGCTGGCTATTTTAGCCCAGGCTGGAGCGGAAGGCCATAAGAATTACTTTGATGACAGCTGGGCTCCGGCGCTCGACTGTATCGCTGACCTGTATCAGAAGGAAGCATTTCCAAAGGATACCATGACTATTTCAGAAGACGACATCCGTCTGATGTTTAAGGAGGGCAAGGCAGCCATGATGTTTAACGGCTCCTGGTGTGTCAGCGCCCTGGAAGACAATCCGGATATGCGGCTGATTTCCATGCCGGCTCTTCCTGGAGGAAAGGGCGGAGAAAGCTGTGCGCTTGCCGGCTTTGGCTCCGGATGGTTTTTAAGCAGGGAAGCGTCAGAACGCAGTGAAGAGTCCTTAAAGCTCATAAAATACCTGACTTCACCGGAGATCATGCAGCGTTTTATCGCAGTAGGCGGAAGCTCAGCGGTAGAGTGCCAGGCACCGGAGGGCGCCTCTGAGCTGATGAAGAGCGCGGTTCTTATGTTAAACAAAGCAACCTATACCGATACGGCAATCGATTCCCAGGTAAGCCGCGAGGCCTGGATGGCAATCGCAGACGACGGCACCCCGTATCTGGTAGAAGGCAAGAAGAGCAGCCTGGATCTCCTGGCAGAAGCAAGAAAAATTCAGGAAGCAGTAAACAGATAACAGGAAAGAGGGATTGCGGCGGCAGAAGTGAGAGCTTTTGCCGCCCTGACAGAAAAGAGAGGGGAAATGCTTCATGAAGGCGAAAAGACAAAGGACAGCGATCATATTCTTGATTCCTGCCGTGGTGCTGCTGCTGTGTTTCATGATATATCCGCTGGGAAAAACCATCTTTTACAGCTTCACCGCATGGTATAATTTTTCCACGGAACAGACCTTTATTGGACTCGATAATTATAAGGAATTAATTGCCGATCCCGTGATTCGGGTGGCTCTTCGCAACACTGTGATTCTGATGGCAGGAGTACTTATATTCCAGATCGGATTTGCCCTTATCCTGGCGATCATGGTCGATGGAATCAGACACTGTTTTAAGTTCTTCCGCACGATTTATTTTTTCCCTATCGTTATTTCAGCTACGGCGATCGGCCTTATGTTTACCCTGATTTATAAATATGAATACGGTCTGCTCAACTATTTCGTTGTTTTGTTTGGCGGAGAGAAACAGGTATGGATCAATGAGAAGTCATCGATATACTTAGCCCTGATTCCGGTTGTGTGGCAGTATGTGGGCTTCTATTTCGTCATATTCTTAACGGGAATTGCCAACATTCCTGCTGATATATATGAATCGGCTATGCTCGATGGAATAAGGCCCTTGCAGAAGGCCGCCTACATAACCATTCCCATGCTGAGAAGCGTGCTCACCTCATCGATTGTTCTGGTAATTTCCGGCTGCTTTAAAGTGTTCGATATCATTTTCATGGTCACCAATGGAGGCCCGCTGGATTCCAGCCAGCTGCTCAGCACCTATATGTATCAGAAGGCGTTTGCGCGCGGGAACGGAGGCTATGCCAGCTCCATTGCGATTGTCATGATCGTGCTTGGCGTGGCGGTGACCAGCGTACTCAGAAAGCTGCTTTCGGGAGGTGAGGAAAATGAATGACGACAGAAAAGGGCGCGGAAAAGAGCTGGCAGCAGCTGTTTTAAAATACGTGATTTTGATTTCCTGGGCACTGACGACAATCATCCCTCTGCTGTGGGTGTTCGTCAACTCCTTTAAGACGTCAGAAGAGATCGTAAAAAATGGCGTGGCACTGCCTTCCGCCATTCAGTTCAACAATTACAAGACAATCATGAGTTATCCGGATTTAAGTATGTCCAGAGCGTTTCTGAACAGCTTTATTATTTCCGGTTCCGTGGTAGTCGGAGTGGTGCTAGTGGCCGGATTAGCGGCGTTTGCGCTGGGAAGATTCCGTTTTCAATGGACGAGATACGCGGATGCAGTTCTTATTGCCTGCCTCCTGGTTCCCTCCTTTGCAACCATGATTCCCAACTTTGTAACGATCAGCAAGCTTCCGATCAGAGGAACTCATGCGGCGGCCATTATCCCTCAGATTGCGGGAAATCTCTGCTTTTCCATCACATTGCTGACCGGATTTATGCGTTCGCTGCCTGATGAACTGGATGAGGCCGCCATTATGGACGGCGCCACACCCATCTATGTCTTTTCCCGTATTACCATGCCGCTGTCCAAACCGATGTTCTCGACTGTCGGAATCATGGTATTCATCTGGTCCTATAACGACTTGCTGACATCCATGGTCTATTTGTCACAGCGTTCCAAGCAGCCGGTCTGCGTGATTCTATCCATGGTCAGCAATATGTTCGGAACCGATTACGGAAGTATGATGGCAGCGATCATCGTGACAATCGTGCCGCTGCTCATTCTTTATGTAATATCCCAGGAGCAGGTTATCAAAGGTCTTACGGCGGGTGCGGTGAAAGGCTGATCTGCCGGCATATCAGAAAAACATCCCGCCGCAGGCGGAACTAAATTTGGAGGATCGATTATATGGAAGTGCTTGTTAATCATTTGGGGTATGATGCCGGCGGCAGAAAGACCGCGGTATATCAGGGAAAGAGAGAGGACCGGCCGGTTCATTTCTGCGTGCGCCGGGAAGGCGGGGAGACCGTGTTTGAGGGCACTCCGGCGGAGTGCGGGGAAGTCGCGCAGTGGAATACCGGCTACTACTGGACTCTGGATTTTTCGGATTGGAAGGGCGAGGGCGTCTTTTGCATCTGTCTGGAGACGTCATCCGGCACGGTGGTAAGCGAGAGTTTTGAAATCCGGCAGTCACTCATCACAATGAGGCTGATCAATGCGGCCTGCTATTACTTTAAGGCACAGCGTTCCAGCGGGGAGTGGCTCCATGAAGACCGCAGTCTCAGCTTCGACGGAGAGAGGGCGGGGCGGGTGGACGCCCACGGCGGCTGGTATGATGCTACGGGGGATTACGGTATCCATCTGTCCCATTTATCCCATGGAACCGTACATAATCCGCAGCAGGCGTCATTCAGTGCATATACCTTTTTTAAGGCGGCTGAGGAACTGACAGCGTCCGGAAATGAGCAGTATACCATGCTGAAGCGCAGAATGCTGGACGAAGGATGCTTCGGCGCCGATTTTCTGATGCGTCTGCGTGCGCCTTCCGGCGGATTCTTCCGTTCCATCAGCCGCGCCAATGCCCTGGCTCATGTTCGGGGAAACCGTAAGATCGGTTTTGAGTATCACGGCTCCAGTTCCCAGTTCAGTGAGAAGGCGGCGACAGCGGATGAAGAGGTGGTGAATGACACCAATTATGAGGTCAGTCTGCGTTCCGGCGGCGGAACGGCTATAGCCGCTCTTGCGGCGGCCTCAAGGCATTACTATCCGGGCACCGATTATACAAGAGATGAGTATCTGCTGGCGGCCAAGGACGCATGGCACTACTTATATGAGAACAATGAGCAATATACCAATGACGGAGCCTGGAATCTGATTGATGAATACTGTTCTCTTTTGGCTTTGACGGAGCTGTTTCGGGCGAGTGAGGAGTACGAATATCTGATGGAAGCCGGAGCCATGGCAGAACGAATCTATAAACGGATGGTGATGGAAGAGGGGCAGAAGGCTTATTTAACTGTGAGAGATGGCGAACCGTATTACCATGCGGCCGATGAGGGGCTGCCCGTTATGGCACTGATTGAGTATGCAGCCGTCGAAATGGACGAGGAAAAGTCGAATGATGCGATAAAGATGGCAGAGATGCTTATGCGCCACATGCTTTTTGTGTCCACATCGGTGAGCAACCCGTTCGGTTATCCGAGATTTCTGTATAAAGACGAGAAGGGAATAGAAAGGATCCAGTTTTTCTTCCCTCATCATACTACGGTGGAGCCGTGGTGGCAGGGCGAAAATGCGAGAATAGCCTCGCTTTCGGCAGCGGCCAGAGCACTTCTTGCGGTAACCCGGGATACGGAATTAAAAGATGCGCTGGAGCTCTTCGCCGATCAGCAGATCAACTGGATTATGGGATTAAACCCGTTTGATTCCTGTATGATGGAGGGGTATGGACGAAATAACATCCAGTACTTCTTTAACGACAGGTATGATTTCATGAACTGCCCCGGCGGTATCTGCAATGGTATTACGAGTGCGGAGGACAATGAAGAAGGAATCGCATTGATCCGGGAACCAGGCGGCAGTGTAAAGGACAACTGGCGTTGGGCGGAACAATGGATTCCTCATGTGACATGGTTTATTCTGGCGGAGGCCTATAAGCGGATATAAAAGTATTCCGCTCTATTCCTCGAAAAGGACCTCCAGGCGTTTATTAAAGACAGTGACTGCGGCGCCGATAATGCCGGTGTCGCGGCTGATCGACGGTTCGATCTGAAGGGTATTGTGCACCAGGGTGGTGCGGATGGCCTCCTGTATTCTCTGCAGCAGGGGGTCTCCCAGCGCCAGTGGAATGATCCCTGTCAGGACACAGTGCTGGATATCGAGCAAATACGTCAGATTGGTCAGTGTATAGCTCAGATAAGGGCAGAGATAATTGATAATTTCATCCCTCATAGTCTCCGGAAATCCGGGATTCTGCTGCAAATTAATCTGAAAACGCTGGTAGATAGCCTCCAGATTGATCAGCTGTTCAAATGGTTTGGGCTCCGGGACATCCGCCCCCGGTATCTGAAAGGAGGTGACCGGCATGTTGCCGATCTCTCCGGATTTATGGGTGGCGCCGTACCACAGTTCCCCATTCATCATATAGCTGACACCACATCCGGTACCCAGAGTAAAATAAACAAGGTTCTGATATTCCGGACATCTGCGGCGTAAAAATGCCTCGCCGAGACAGGCGAAGTTCACGTCGTTGTCCAGGAAAAACGGAACAGGGAGAGCAGCCGTAAACTCCGGAAATGCTTCTGCAAACGTTACTTCGTGGTCGATGTTCATATAGGACATATGAATAATGCTGTTTGTCTGTGGATTCACCATAGCGGGAAAACCGATTCCGATACCCAGCACGGGAATCTGTTCGCCCGCGGCCAGTGCCATCAGCTTGCTGATCTCTCTCGTCAGCTTGGAGAGCTCCAGCGTGTGGTTCTGGACCGGAAGATGGATTGACCGGCAGTACTGGCAGGTTCCCAGCATATCGACCAGACCCATATGTACGATCTGCCCTTCAAATTCGAGTCCGATGGCGTAGTATGCCCGCGGATTAAAACGAAGAAGATGGCCGCGCCGTCCGGCGCCGGGGCTCTGAGTCGTCTCTTCCAGCTCGATGAGAATTCCCAGCTCCAGAAGCTTGTCGACTATCTTTAAGACAGTGGGAAAGCTGATTCCAGTGATGCGGACCAGTTCCGCGCGGCTCATAATGTTCTGATTGCGGAACAAATCAAAAATCATCATACGGTTTTTGGTTTTCAGATATTTCGGCATATACTGGTTCACGGCAAAGCTCCCTTCTGCAGGATCATGATACTAGAATCATAGCATTAGAACAACAGACAGTCAAACGCTTTTCGGCGTTTTAAAGAGGAGCGGAAATAAAAGAACAGGAGAGTCAATATGGCAAGAAGAATGTTGGAATATATAAAAGAACAGCCTGAAGTATGGCGAAAAATAACGGATGACAGGGAGTCCCTTTTTCATGGCGCGGTTGAAAAACTGCAGCAGCCGGTAAAACGGATCGTGATTCTCGGCTCCGGAAGCTCCTATATCGCATCTATGGCGGCGGCAGATTTCTATGGGAAGATGCTGGGGCTGGAGGCGGCTGCGGTGGTGCCGACCCGTCTGGACGGCCTTTTAAGGCTCTTAAATCCGGAAGAGACGTTGCTGATCGCTGTCTCTCAGTCCGGGAGGAGTACCTCCACCATAGATGCAGTAAAGAAATGGAAGGCATGCGGCTTTCGCATTCTGGCGGTAACTGCCGATGAACAGTCTCCGGTAGCAAAGGAGAGTGACGTTCACCAGTTTATCGCCTGCGGGGAGGAGACGGTGGGACCGAAGACGAAAGGAATGACGGCCACGGTTTTAACCCTCTATCTCCTGGGCCTGGCTCTGGGCAGTGCCTGGAATCTGGGAGACCAGGGGGCTTCTGACCATTTTCTGGAGGAACTGAATCAGGCCATAGACGCAGCACCCTCAAATATAGAGAAGAGTGTAGAATTCTGCCGGAATCAGGCTGACTTACTTGCTGTAATGCCACACGTTACCATTCTGTCGGAGGACGCCGGCTATTATGCGGCACAGGAAGGAGCGCTGAAGCTTCTGGAGACCCTCTACATACCGGCGGTGGCCTATGAATTTGAGGAATACCTGCATGGCGTCAATAACACGATTGCTCCGGGAATGTGTCATCTCTACCTTCCTGCCGGCGAAAAGAATGCAAAACGGATGGCTGCCCTGGATCACTACACCAGGGAAAAAGGCTGTGTAAACTTTATTATTACGGTATTAGACTGGGAAGAAGACAGCCATGTGCTTAAGCTGTCAGGTAATCAGAATCCGTATCTCAGCATATTTGAGACGCTCCCGGCGTTTCAGGTAATGAGCGTATTCGGATCAGAACGCAGAAATATAGATTGTGATAAGCCTAAATTTCCTGATTTCTACGGGGTTTTAAACACAAAAGCGTAATCTAGGAGGAAGCTATGAAATATTATGCCGGATTAGATATAGGCGGAACCGTTGCCCGCATGAAAATAGAGTATGCGGATGGCCGGGCGGGGGAATTCTACGGAGCCGGAGGCACCATGAATACAGACGGATATGAGAAGTGCAATGCAAAGTATCAGAGCTTTATTCTGCCGATTCTGGAGGAGGCACAGATCAAGGCGGAGGACTGCGTAAAAATCTGTGTGGCGGCCAGTGGAATCGATTCTCCAAGGCAGGAAGAAGAGTGCCGCAGGTCCTTCCTGGAAATGGGGTTTCGGCCGGAAAGCATTCTGGTATATAACGACTGTGAGGTATTTCTGCATGTGTCTACCGGGCCGGCTATCGTGCTGGTCTGCGGCACCGGTTCGATCGCATATGCCAGGGGAGAGTCCGGAGCGATCACCCGCTGCGGCGGCTGGGGCCATGTGCTGAGCGATGAGGGAAGCGGCCATAATATGGGGATGAAGGTCATAAGAGAGGCGGCCAACCACATCGACGGCAGAACCCGCTGTCCCATTCTGTACGAACTTTTCGAAGCGCAGAGCGGCCTGAAAACGCTGGATGAGATCAATACCTTTGTCAACGACATGTTAATGGAAAAGACGCAGATTGCCTCCTTTGCCCCGCTGGCAGAAAAGGCTTATGAGCTGGGAGATGAGACAGGTCTGAAAATACTGCGGGAATGTCGGGATGAACTGTTTGCCCTGGTAAAGGATGTCTATTATAAAGCCGATTTAGACAGATACCAGAAAGAGGCGCCGGTAGAGCTCTGGCTCTGGGGCAGTGTTCTTTTAAAGAACAAAATCATAGCTCCTGAACTGACGGACCTCCTTAAGAAAGAATTTCCTTCTATACAAATAAGAATTCCGGAGAAGACGGCGCTGGATACCGCTCTGGACATAGCAAAGTCATAAAGAAAAGCCGCAGGGCAGCCGGATTACCGGCTGCCCTGCGGCATAATCATGTCTTATAATCAAATCTCCACCAAATGATAAGGAATCAAATTCGCCGTCAGCATCTGCGCCTCTCTCTGATGGCACGTAAAGATAATAATCTGTCCTTCACAGGCCTTCACAAGCCATTTCAGCGCGGTCTTCAACCTGTCATCATCATACAGAACAAAGCTGTCGTCGAAGATCAGCGGCATCTCCCCGTGGTCTCCGATAATCAGCTTGGCGGCTGCCAGTCTCAGGGCCAGATATACCTGGTCCATCGTTCCGCTGCTGACCTGTTCTAACGGAACCAGTTTGGTTTTCGTGTTTAAGAATACATTCAGGTTCTCATCCACGCTTAAGCTGGTATAGATCCCTCCCGTGATTCCTGCGATCAGATCTGAGGCGGTCTTATTTAAATAGAGGCCAAAGGAATCGCGGATCGAGGAGGAAAGCGTCGTCATGGTCTCCAGAGCCAGGTCGATGGCGGACAGTTCCTCGCGGATTCTGTCATTTTCAGCCAGAATGTGCTTCAGGCCCTCGGCCTGAGTCTTGCAGGCGGACAGATGTTCCAGCTTCTTCTCTAACTCCCACTGGGTCTTCTGCTGTTTCTCAATGACTTCCCCGCAGTTCTCCTGCCTGCCCTGCAGCTCCGTGATCTCGGCGGCCTTCTGTTCAATGGCGGTTTCCGACTTGGCAATGGCGGAACTCAGCCGCGTAAATTCAGCCATTCTCGCCTGAAATGCCCGCATGGCGTCCATGGAGATGGCAGTGTCGCCTAAATGCCTGGAGAAGATCTCCTGCAGGACCTTGGCGCTTAGCTCCATGTCCTTCTGCCTGTGCCGCAGCCGCAGATACAGGATGAGGCCAATCAGATAGAAGATAATGGCCGCACCCACCGCCGCGGCGATGCAGACCAGGGAGTCGATCCCGTAAACGGCAGTCACATAGTTGTCACCGCCCAGATAATAGACGGCGCCGGCACCGCACAGCAGCAGGGTGGCGATGACGAGAGAGAGCACCGAAAGGATTTTCTTCGACTTTTTACCGCAGACCTCCTTCGCCTCCGTGTACTCGTCAAAGGTGCCCTGTGTCTTGATGGAGTAGGCCGTGATGGAATCCTGATCGGTAAACTGGTTGTTGGCCAGAACCTGTTTGCCTCTGGCCACCTTCTGGATCAGCTCTTCCTTTTCCTTCTGCTTCACTTCCAGCGTATCCTTTACCTCCACGCGCATGCGCTGGTAGGCCTGAATCTGATTCTCATATTCGGGCGAGGCGATCTCCTTCTCGGTGTTGCGGATCTCGCTGAGCAGAGAGGTGTAGGTGCGGGCCGCCTCGGGAACCATCTGAGATTCCAGCTCCTTGTGCTGGCTCTTCAAAAATGAGGTCGCCTTTGTGATATTGAGTGCAATATTGCCGGTGGTGTTAAGATTGGCAATGTAATTCTTAAGTTCAGACACCATGCCTTCATCAGTTGCGCTTTTTAACTGGCCGATGCTGACCGTGTTGTTGTATGCGGTCTCGCTTAAACCGCTTAAGAGGTCGTCGAGAAATGCCTTCGTCGGTTCGATCTCCCGTCCCGCCGTCTCGTCTACCACCTTAAATTCCTTCTTATTCTTCTGAAATGTCCGTTCGATGCGGTAAATGTGGTCCTTGTGCTCCAGCCTCAGCTGCCCCTCGTAGGTGCCGCTGTTTTCCCAGGGCTCAAACTTGGAGTAGAGATCGTTTCTGGAGGCCCGTCCGCGCTGTTTCTCGATGCCGAACAGCATGCCCCTGATAAAGGTGTGGATGGTGGATTTACCGGCTTCATTCTTGCCGTAGACGATGTTTAAGCCGTCCTCAAAGGAAAGGTTCCGCCCGTGAAATTTTCCAAAACCGTTAATATAGATATCCAGAATTTTCATTCGGTCAGCTCCTTTCATCCGTGGTGCGCAGCAGCGCGTTGATTCCGTAATACAGCGCCTTCTTCTCCACCTGGCTCATCTCCGGTTTCTGAAGGGCCTGTATATAGAAGCCGATCATATCGCTGGGATGCTCCGCGAACAGCGCCGAGAAATCGTACTGCGGCTCGGACTCATCAATGATTTCCATTATCTTAAACCGTGTGGACAGCATGTCCAAATCGAAGGAAATGTCGGGATCACGCATGCCCCGGATGCGGAATCGGAATATATTTTCCGGTCCCCGGTTCTGAATCTCCTGGGTAATCTTCATGGCCAGCTCCGTGTTGGTGGTGGCCGTCGTCACATTGACTGCCAGGGAGATGTACTGAATCCTGGCCAGCGGAACGAACTTTAAGGAGGTCACCATGCGGGTTACCTCGTTGATCTCGCCCATAAACATGCCGTGCTGGCCGGCCTCCGTCTTGTCGAGGGGCTCCGGCGATCCGGAAAATGCCATGCGGTTCTCGATCAATACCTCCGGTTTGTGGATATGTCCCATGGCAATATAGGAGAAATCCAGCGCGCCCATGGCGCCCTTGTCGAAGGGGATATGGTTGGCATCACCGCCGTGGCCCAGAAGGACGTGGATTCTGCCGTTGTTAGGCACCTTCAGATGATCCAGGCGGTTCTCCGGAATATCCGTGGTATGGTAGGAGAAGCCATAGACCTCCGTGTTGATCTCCTCGAAATAGACGCATCGCAGTTCCTCATCCATTAAGTAAGTCACATTTGGCGCCCAGGTAAAGCTTAAGAGTGCGGAATTATTCCGGATGCGGTCGTGGTTGCCTGCGATGATGACGACGTGAACACCGGGTATCGTAGAAAACAGATAATTAACTTCTTTCAAATCCCTTGCCAGCGGCTGGCGGTGGAATAAATCGCCGGAAATAAACAGGCAGTCGGCTTCCAGCTGTCCCGCCTGTGCGACGGCTTTCGCGAAGGTATCTTTGATATCCTGGGAGCGTTCCTTGCTCCAGGGCTTATCGCTGTCCGGGCTCATGCCCCAGTGAACGTCTGCTATATGTACGAATTTCATAGTCATCACCTCATAGTTCCTCAGTTGTTTCCGGTGCCGTTTTTCTCACCCGGCTTTACCAGTAAAGATACCACAAATTCCCTGCCGGAATGGTAGGGAATTTGTGGTAGAATTCTAGAGTTCACAGTTGTTTACGGTTCTTGGGAACGGAACAACGTCGCGGATATTGGACATGCCGGTTAAATACATAACACAGCGTTCGAATCCCAGACCGAAGCCTGCATGGCGGGTGGAACCGTATTTTCTTAAATCGAGATAGAACTGGTAATCTTCTTTCTTTAACCCCAGCTCGTCCATGCGGGCCGTGAGCTTGTCGTAATCGTCCTCTCTCTGGCTTCCGCCGATGATCTCGCCGATTCCCGGAACGAGGCAGTCAACGGCTGCCACGGTCTTGTTATCCGGGTTCATCTTCATGTAGAAGGCCTTGATTTCCTTCGGATAGTCGGTTACGAAGACCGGTTTTTTGAAGAGCTGCTCTGTTAAATAGCGCTCGTGCTCGGTCTGCAGATCACAGCCCCAGAATACCTTGTAGTCGAACTCGTCGTTGTGCTTCTCCAGAAGCTCTACGGCCTCGGTGTAGGTAACATGGGCGAATTCGGAATTTAATACGTTGTGGAGACGGTCTAAAAGTCCCTTATCCACGAACTGGCTGAAGAAGCTCATCTCTTCCGGAGCATGCTCCAGTACGTAGCGGATCACGTATTTTAACATGGACTCTGCCAGGTCCATGTCGTCGTTTAAATCGGCGAATGCCATCTCCGGCTCGATCATCCAGAACTCGGCGGCGTGGCGGGTCGTGTTGGAATTCTCCGCACGGAAGGTAGGTCCGAAGGTATAGACATTGCGGAAGGCCATGGCATACGTCTCTGCGTTTAACTGGCCGCTTACGGTTAAGTTGGTCGGTTTGCAGAAGAAGTCCTGGCTGAAATCAACCTTACCTTCGTCGGTCTTCGGAATGTCGTTTAAGTCAAGCGTCGTCACCTGGAACATCTCGCCGGCGCCTTCACAGTCGCTTCCCGTGATGAGCGGGGTGTGTACATACACAAAATCACGCTCCTGGAAGAACTGGTGGATCGCATAGGCGATTAAGGAGCGGACACGAAATACCGCCTGGAAGGTATTGGTGCGGGGACGTAAATGAGAGATGGTCCTCAAATACTCAAAACTGTGTCGTTTTTTCTGTAAAGGGTAATCTGGCGAAGAAGCACCTTCGATGACGATTTCTGTCGCCTGAATCTCGAATGGCTGCTTGGCTTCCGGTGTAGCAACCAGGGTACCTTTTATAATCAGGGCGGTTCCAACGCTCAGTTTGGATATTTCGGAAAAGTTCTCCATGGTGTCGTGGTAGACCACCTGAAGTGTCTCAAAATAGGTACCGTCGCTTAGGACGATGAAGCCGAAAGCCTTGGAATCTCTAAGGCTTCTGACCCAGCCGCCGATGGAAATCTCTTTGTTTAAATACTGCTCCCTGTCCTTATATATTTGCCTTACTGTCACTAAATCCATAATGATTTCTCCTTTTGATATGATCGCATACTTATTAAGATTATACTGTATTTTGGGCTGCGATTCAAGGGGGAGACTGTGTAAAAACACTATATCTGGCATGAAATGTAAAAGAAAACCATATTTATGGAAAAATGTCGGAAAATGCACAAAAAAGTATAATAATATTTCAAAAATTTGTTCACTATTTTTCAAATGTGTGGTATAATGCTAGTACAATAAAATTCTAACAGCAAGAGGTGATAACGTGATTAAAAAAGAAATGATTGCCATGCTTTTGGCAGGCGGCCAGGGAAGCCGTTTAGGTGTACTGACACAGAAGGTAGCCAAACCAGCAGTATCGTTTGGCGGGAAATACCGTATTATTGATTTCCCGCTCAGCAACTGCATCAATTCGGGAGTTGATACGGTCGGAGTTTTGACACAGTATCAGCCATTACGTTTAAACACCCATATCGGGATCGGTATTCCGTGGGATTTGGACCGTAATGTGGGTGGAGTAACCGTTCTCCCACCTTATGAGAAGAGCAAAGGCAGCGACTGGTATACCGGTACAGCCAATGCGATCTACCAGAATCTGGAGTTTATGGAGACGTATAACCCGGACTATGTGTTAATCCTCTCAGGAGACCACATCTATAAGATGGATTATGAGGTTATGCTTGAGTATCACAAAGCGAATAATGCAGATATCACCATTGCTGCCATGCCGGTACCGATTGAGGAAGCCAGCCGTTTCGGAATTGTAATTACTGATGAGAACAACCGTATCACGGAGTTTGAGGAGAAGCCGGAGAACCCGAGAAGCAACCTGGCCTCCATGGGTATTTACATATTCAGCTGGAAAGTACTGAAAGAAGCCTTGATTAAGATGTCAGAGGAACCAGGCTGTGACTTTGGCAAGCATATCATTCCGTACTGCCATGCAGCCGGACAGAGGATATTTGCTTATGAGTACAATGGCTACTGGAAGGACGTAGGTACTTTAGGTTCTTACTGGGAAGCCAACATGGAGTTAATCGACATTATTCCTGAGTTCAATTTATATGAGGAATACTGGAAGATTTATACCAAGAGTGATATCATTCCGCCTCAGTATGTATCAGAAGATGCAGTGATTGAGAGAAGCATCATCGGAGAGGGCTCCGAGATATTCGGAGAAGTCCATAATTCCGTAATCGGTGCAGGTGTTACCGTGGCGAAGGGCGCCGTGATCCGGGATTCCATCATCATGCGTGAGAGCGTGATTGGCGCCGGTTCCGTAGTCGATAAGGCTGTCATCGCTGAGAATGTCAAGATTGGATCAAACGTCGCACTCGGCGTGGGTGAATACGCACCGAGCAAGTATGACCCGAAGGTATACCAGTTTGACCTGGTTACCGTGGGTGAGAACTCTATTATCCCGGATAATGTAAAGGTTGGAAAGAACACCGCCGTTGTAGGGGAGACGATCGTAGAGGACTATCCCGACGGATTACTGGCAAGCGGAGATTACATCATAAAGGCAGGTGGTATGCGATGAGAGCAATAGGAATTGTATTAGCAGGCGGTAACAGTAAGAGAATGCGGGAATTGTCCAATAAGAGGGCGATTGCAGCCATGCCGATCGCAGGCAGCTACCGCAGCATAGATTTTGCACTGAGCAATATGACGAATTCCCATATTCAGAACGTGGCAGTGTTGACCCAGTATAATTCCAGGTCTCTTCATCTGCACTTAAGTTCTTCCAAATGGTGGGATTTCGGAAGAAAACAGGGCGGTTTATTCGTATTCACGCCAACCATTACGGCGGAAAGCAGCGACTGGTACCGTGGAACTGCCGACGCATTATATCAGAATCTTACCTTCTTAAAGAACAGCCATGAACCGTACGTGGTCATCTCGGCCGGTGATGGTATCTATAAACTGGATTACGGCAAGGTGCTCGAGTATCATATTGAGAAAAAGGCCGATATCACCGTAGTCTGCACGGACCTTCCTGAGGGAGAGGACGTAACCCGTTTCGGTCTGGTGGGAACCAACGAGGACGGCAGAATTACCGATTTTGAGGAGAAACCCATGGTGGCTTCCTCCAATACCGTATCGTGCGGCATTTATGTGATCAGAAGACGTCAGCTGATTGAGCTGATCGAGCGCTGCGCGATGGAAGACCGCTACGACTTTGTCAATGATATTCTGGTGAGATATAAGAATTTAAAGAGAATCTATGCGTACAAGATGGATTCCTACTGGAGAAATATCGCTTCCGTAGAATCCTACTACAGAACAAACATGGATTTCTTAAAACCGGAAGTCAGAGATTACTTCTTCCGTCAGTATCCGGATGTATATTCCAAGATCGACGATCTGCCGCCGGCAAAGTATAATCCAGGCGCAGTGGTGAAGAACAGCCTGGTATCCAGCGGAAGCATCATCAATGGGGTAGTTGAGAATTCCGTTCTGTTTAAAAAAGCCTATATCGGCAATAACTGTGTGATTAAGAATTCCATCATTTTAAATGATGTGTATATTGGGGACAACACGGTTATTGAGAACTGCATAGTAGAAAGCCGGGATACAATCCGCGCCAATACGACTTACATAGGTACACCGGACAATATTAAAATTGTCGTAGAGAAAAACGAAAGATACACATTATAGGTAATGTGACGGGAAGGGGTTTTGACATGCAGATTACAGATGTTAGGGTAAGACGTATCGAAAAAGAAGGAAAGATGAAGGCCATCGTATCAATTACACTGGATAATGAATTTGTAATCCATGATATCAAAGTAATTGAGGGAGAAAAGGGGTTGTTTATCGCCATGCCGAGCCGCAAGGCGGCAGATGGAGAATACCGCGACATCGCACACCCGATTAATTCGAATACCCGTGACATGATTCAGAGAGTAATCCTGGACAAGTATGAGACGACCGCATTAGAGATGCCGGAGGAAGAGGCCGCACTGGCCTGATGTTAAAGTTGGGATTGGTAGCAGAGAAGTGAAGGTTGAAAGTTAGGAGCCGCATGGGGTGCCGGTTGGACACCATGCGGCTTTGTTTTTTGTGAGGGGCTTAAAAAAGCAATTTACATATGGGGGACAGCCGGGGTATAATGGGGATAGCTTTTAGATAGTACATGACAAGGAGAGGAAGTACGAATATGACAATCAAAATTGGTATATTAGGATATGGGAATCTCGGTAAGGGCGTGGAGTGTGCGGTTAAGCATAACCCGGATATGGAATTGGCGGCAGTCTTTACGAGGAGAGATAAAGAGTCTTTGAACATTCTGACGCCCGGGGTGAAGGTTTGTTCTGTCCAGGAGGCGGAGTCCATGAAGGACGAGATTGATGTGATGATCTTATGCGGCGGGAGTGCTACAGATCTGCCGGTTCAGACGCCGCAGTTTGCAAAGTGTTTTAATGTCGTTGACAGTTTTGATACACATGCCAGGATACCGGAGCATTTTGAGGCGGTGGACGCGGCGGCGAAGGAGGGCGGCCACGTGGGAATTATCTCTGTGGGCTGGGACCCGGGAATGTTTTCCCTGAATCGTCTGTATGGCAATGCCGTTCTGCCGGAGGGCAGCGATTATACCTTCTGGGGCCGGGGAGTCAGTCAGGGGCATTCTGATGCGATTCGCCGCGTGGAAGGCGTGAAGGACGCCAGACAGTATACGGTGCCGGTTGAGGCCGCGCTGAAGGCTGTGAGAGATGGAGAGAATCCGGAGCTGACTACGAGACAGAAGCATACGAGAGAATGCTTTGTGGTGGCGGAAGAAGGGGCTGATTTAAAGCGGATCGAGGAAGAGATCGTGACGATGCCCAACTATTTCGCCGATTACGATACGACGGTCCGGTTTATCAGTGAGGAAGAGCTCATGAGAGATCATAAGGGAATTCCTCACGGAGGCTTTGTGATACGCACCGGAAAGACGGGATGGGAGAATGAGCACAGCCATGTGATCGAGTACAGCCTGAAGCTGGATTCGAACCCTGAGTTCACGGCCTCCGTCATCGTGGCGTATGCGAGAGCGGCTTACCGTCTGAGTAAGGAAGGCGCGGCGGGCTGTAAAACGGTATTTGATATCGCGCCTGCGTATTTAAGCCCTCTGAGCGGGGAAGAATTAAGAAAACATCTGCTTTAGGAACAGGAGGAAGAGGCGTGGCGGCGAAAGAGATGGTTCTGTATTATCAGCCGGAGAGAGAGAAAGAGGCTGGCAACGCGTCGAAAGCGGCAAAATTAAAGGGTGTTCTGATCCGCATGGGCATCCGGATAAAGAATATTACACCGGAACAGACCGGGCAGACGGTTGGTTATCTGGCTGGTTTCGAAGGATTTGACGAGCGGGAGACGGAAGAGGGAACTGTGCTTCCGGAGCTGGAGGAAGAGATGCTGGTTATGAAGAATTTTACGAACCGGCGGATCGACGAGCTGCTCGCGGGACTGCGCCGGGCCGGTGTGCCGAAGGTTGAGTTAAAGGCAGTAGTCACGGAGACGAACTGCGGCTGGACTTTTTACGCTCTGTACGAGGAGCTTAAGAAGGAACGGGAAGCGATGACAAAGAAGGATGAGGCTTAAGCCGGATCATGGCGAAGCGGAACGATAGGATTGATCAGAGAGAAGGAGAAATACCCATGGATAACGAAGGAAAGAATGGCGCACAGACAGACAAGCAGGCGGTGCTGGGGCGTTTGAGAGACACGAAGGCCCTGTATGTGGTGGTTTCTGCATGTACGAAGCTGCCGTATGTCGTGTGTGATCCGGAGACATTTGACGATGAGGTTCTGGTGTTTTTTAAGCCGGAGGAGGCGGAAGCCAAGGCAAAGAGCCTGGCTGGGGAAAAGATCCCGGTAAGCATCGTTAAACTGGAAAATAAACAGCTGCTTTTATTCTATACGAATCTGTATACAATGGGAGTGAACGCTATTTTCGTAGCAGATTCCGGGAAAGAGGAGCTTATCCAGCTGGAGGAGTTCGTCAGACGGAGAGGAGACGAGCCCGGCGAGGAGGACAAGGTCTGGGTGGAGAATCCGGCGCTGCATTTAACTGCTCTTTATTATATGCAGGAGGCGAGAAGGCAGCCGGGACCGGAGATGAATTCCAGGCTCATGGAACTGCAGGAAGAGATCGAGATGCATTTCCGGAAGGGGACTTTCATTCTTGCCATACAGAAAGAGGGCAATGGAATCCCGCTGGTAAAGATGAAGAACGGAGATGTCTATCAGGCGGCATTTACAGATATTCTGGAATTCCAGAAGTTTAACCGGGAAGACCAGCTGCGGCCGGTAATCGTACCGGCGGAGAAGGTTTCCCAGGTGCTAGCAGGCGATGCCATCGGTATTATCTTAAATCCGGTGGGAATTAATCTGCCTTTGGCAGTGAACCGCCCGCCGAAGCAGGAAAGCGAACAGTAAGAAGAGGTGCAGGAGAACCGTTGTCCTGCGGCTGGTATGGCCGCGGGACGGCGGTTTTTCGTGCAATAGGAAAGTGATCGGATTCTTGCACGCTTCAGCTGAATCCTGTATAATGGAGGCATTGGGCGAGGTAGAAGTATGAAGAAGATATTTTCGTATTATTTAAAACCGTATTATCTGCGTATGGCGATCGGTTTTTTGATTAAGTTTACCGGTACGCTGATGGATTTATTTCTTCCGTGGACACTGGCTTATATGATCGATACGGTGATTCCGGCAAACCAGAGGCCGGAAATATTTTTGTGGGGATTTTTCATGATTTTCTGTTCGATTCTGGCGGTGGTGTTCAGCGTTGCGGCGAACCGGATGGCATCCCGGGTGGCCAGCAGCGCCATCGAGACGATTCGGGGAGATTTATTCGAGAAGGTGAGCCGCTTATCCAACACTCAGATCGACCGTTTCACCAGGCCGTCTCTGATATCCAGGCTGACCAGCGATACGTACAACGTTCATCAGATGCTCGGAAGAGTCCAGCGGCTGGGAGTACGGGCACCGATCCTCCTAATCGGCGGCATTACCATGACTATGGCGCTGGATCCGGTACTGGCGTGTATCCTGCTGGCGGTTCTTCCGCTTCTTACGATTGTCGTGGTGGTGGTCTCAAGGAAGACGATTCCCATGTTCTCCGTTCTGCAGGAGCGGGTGGACCGGTTTGTGCGGCTGATCCGGGAAGATATTGCGGGTATCCGTGTGATTAAGGCGCTGTCTAAGGAATCATATGAGCGGGAGCGTTTTGACCGGGCGAACCGGGAGGTGGTGGACTGGGAGCGGAAGGCTACGGTGACCACCAGCATCACTAATCCTGTGATGAATGTGCTTTTAAATCTGGGGCTTGTGGCTGTTATTCTGGCCGGAGCCTGCCGGGTGAACCAGGGGGCTTCGGAGGTCGGAAAAATACTGGCGTTCATGACGTATTTTACGATCATTCTGAATGCGCTGATGTCCATTTCCAGGCTGTTTATCATGATTTCGAAGGCTGCGGCTTCGGCCTCGCGTATTGTGAAGGTCCTGGATGCGGATCAGGAGCTGGTTCTCCAGGAGATGGAAGCTGAGGAGGAAGCTGCGTGGGAGACCGAGACAGGAACGGAGAAAAAAGCGGGGACTGGCGAGGAGAATGGTGCAGTCCACGTGGAATTTGACCACGTATCCTTTTCCTATAATAAGGTTGAAAATAACCTGGAGGACATCTGTTTCCGGCTGAAGCGGGGCGAGACGCTGGGGATTATAGGCGCCACGGGAGCGGGAAAGACGACGATCGTGAACCTGCTGATGCGTTTTTACGATGCCGATCAGGGCGCGGTCCGCATTGATGGAAGAGATGTGCGCACCATGGGGCTGCATGAGCTGAGAAAGCGTTTCGGAACCGTATTTCAGAATGATACGATATTTGAAGATACCATTATGGAAAACATCAATATGGGCAGGGAGCTAAGTGAGGAAGCTGTCATGGAAGCGGTTCTTTACGGCCGGGCCAGTGAGTTTGTGGAGGAAAAAGGCGGTATTTCAGCGCAGCTGGATATCAAGGGGGCCAATTTAAGCGGCGGGCAGAAGCAGAGAATTCTGATTGCCCGGGCGCTGGCAGCCAAACCGGATATTCTGATTCTGGACGATTCCTCCAGTGCGCTGGATTATAAGACGGACGCGGCGCTTCGGAAGGAGCTGAGGGAACATTTTGCGGAGACGACCTGCGTGATCATCGCCCAGAGAATCAGTTCCATCATGAATTCGGATCACATCATGGTGCTGGAGGATGGACAGATGATCGGTTACGGGACGCATCAGGAGCTGATGGAGACGTGTGAAATTTACCGGGAAATTGGAAAATCCCAGATGGGAATATAAGGGGGCGGGACCATGGCTGCACGCAGCAGAAGTGAAAAACGGCTGGAGGCCGCATATAATGAGTCGCAGGGGCGCTCTCTGGTTCAGAGAAAGCACACGATTCTCCGCCTCGGACGCTATATGATTCAGTATAAATGGCTCCTGCTCCTGGCTGCTATCATGACGGTGGGGAGCAATTTGCTGGCTTTGGTGGGGCCCATGCTTTCGGGCTATGCCATTGACGCCATCGAGCCGGGTATGGGGAAGGTGGAATTTTCGAGAGTTTTCCATTATGCCGGATGGATGGCGGCATTTTACGTGATTTCCTCGGTGCTGTCCTATGCGCTTTCGGTTCTGATGATTACCATCAGCCGGAAAGTGGTATACCGGATGAGAAAGGACGTATTTGACAAGATGCTGGCTCTGCCCGCGGGGTATTACGACCTTCACCAGACGGGAGATATTATCAGCCGTATTTCCTACGATATCGACACGGTTAATGAGTCGCTGTCCAGCGATCTGATACAGATTTTAACCACGGTGATCACGGTGGGAGGCGCCCTTTACATGATGGTGGTCATATCGCCGAGACTGGTGCTGGTATTTGCGTTTACGGTGCCGCTGTCAGCCTGTATTACGAAGTTCATAACGGGTAAGACACGTCCGCTCTTCCGTGCGAGATCTGCAAGTCTGGGGAATTTAAACGGCTTCGTGGAAGAGATGGTAACCGGACAGAAGACCTTAAAGGCCTACTGCCAGGAGGAAAATGTCATTCGAAAATTTGCGGAGCGGAATAAGGAAGCCGTGGAGACGTATTACAGGGCGGAATACTACGGCAGTGTGGTAGGGCCTATGGTGAATTTTATCAATAATCTCTCGCTGTCCTTAATCAGTGTATTCGGCGCGCTCCTCTATCTCGTCGGCTATATGACGGTAGGGCAGATCTCTTCTTTCGTACTATATTCTAGAAAGTTTTCCGGCCCGATCAATGAGGCTGCCAACATTATGAGCGACCTGCAGTCTGCGCTGGCCGCGGCGGAGCGGGTGTTTGTGCTGATGGATGAGATTCCGGAGACGGCAGATGCGCCCGGCGCCGCAGAGCTGGGACGCGAGGGGGAGGAAGTCCGGGGAGAGGTCGAACTGTCCCATGTGAATTTCGGCTATGAAAAGGACCGGATTATTTTGCACGACCTTTCCCTGAAGGCGGAGCAGGGCAGGCTTATTGCGGTTGTGGGCCCCACGGGCGCGGGGAAAACGACACTGATCAACCTCCTGATGCGTTTTTATGACCCGAATTCCGGGGAAATCCGGGTGGATGGCCATGAGATCCGGGAGGTGACGAGAAAGAGTCTCAGGAAATCATACGCCATGGTGCTGCAGGATACGTGGCTGTTCCACGGAAGCATCTATGAGAATCTGGCATACGGAAAAGAGGGGGCTACGATGGAGGAGGTCGTGGCGGCGGCGAAGGCGGCCAGAATCCACTCGTTTATCAAGCGCCTTCCGGAAGGCTATGATACGATTCTGACAGATGACGGGACGAATATATCAAAGGGGCAGAAGCAGCTGCTGACCATAGCGCGTGCTATGCTGCTGGAGGCGAGGATGCTGATTCTCGACGAAGCGACCTCCAACGTGGATACCAGGACGGAGATCCAGATCCAGGAGGCCATGAGGAAGCTGATGGAGGGGAAGACGTGTTTCGTGATCGCACACCGGTTGTCGACCATAAGAAATGCGGATCTGATCCTGGTGATCAAGCAGGGAGAAGTGGTGGAGAAAGGGACCCATGAGGAGCTGATGCGTGCGGAAGGGGAGTATTTTCAGATGTATACGGCTCAGGGGGAGTGAGGAGGGAGGAGGAGATACGCGGACTTTTTGCGTGGGGGATTGAGGAAAAGGGAGAGCGGGCGGCAGGGAGGGAAAGATTCAGGGATTCCGAGGGGGTGGGACTAGAGCGTGTTTGAAAAATCATTCCCGCCATCTGCACGCCCCACTTCGCGGCATAT